>OBLQ010000124.1_pt1 | contig 25898 bp, 25 predicted proteins | sample 1519881 | NCBI WGS metagenome assembly OBLQ01 (sample SAMN01911456, study PRJEB22533) | soil metagenome | biome: Soil | place: Malaysia | collected 2012-04-30 | depth DG_metagenome m | reverse complement strand
CATGCCTCGAAATCGTTGGCCCTCGCGAGACCTACTCGCAGCACCCCATAAGCGACTACATTCTAAGCACTTAGCGAAGACTATGAAGGGAATAACCCGGTTTCGTTGGAATATCATTCGCTTCCCACCACATTAATAACCAGCATCGTGCCGTGCAAAGGGCTGCGATGCGTCCGGGAGCCGATGTGGCTATCGAGCGGTCCACCCGGGCAGCAGCAGATACCCGCTTGACCATCCACCTCCAGCTTTGGTATTCCTGTTGCAGCTGAACGACATAAGCGACTCAAAGGGGGGTACGCGTGACGGAGTTCTGCGAGAATCTCTCCTGCTTGCCTGGCTGCCACACCCCTGTGCCACGTGAACTCGAAGCGGAGCGACTCTGCGTGCTGCACTACATTTTGAGCGTGGAGCGAGCTTGTTCCGGGATGCGCAGGGAAACCGTCATCGGGGGATCCAACCCAGCGCGCCAATCCGAGATTGGAAGCTACGTGAAGACGACAGCCGAGAAGCTGTCCCACGTCGCAGTGGTCAGCCCGCCTCTCTCTGACGAAATGAAGAAGCGAGTTCTTACGACGTTCCTGACGTTGATGAACCTGCGGGAAAGTCTCGACCGCTCCACCAGGCGAGGCACGTCCGAATCGAGAGCCGCCAGGTCATCCGTGGGGCAAGCGCTTGCGGCCTCTGCCGCAGCAGGCCGCTGAAAACTAGCTCAGTCCCGCCCTTCCGCGTCGAAGCATCGTTCACTGGCCGCTGGTCTCAGCTGGCGCGCGTGTAGCTCACCCGACCGAAGATGCGCGCCTCCGCTGGGCGACCCATTCGAGGAAACGCTCCATGCGGGCGCGCTCGCGCCAGAGCAGCCGGAAAAATTGACCCGCGCTCAGATGCGCCGCTTCACCGCCAAAGAAGGTCTCGAGGCGCCATTGGATGTAGGGCGACTTCCACGGCCGCAGGCGATAGCCCTTTGCAACGATCCAGTAGTAGCGCAGCGCGTTCAGCATTTCACCGTCCCGGGCGAATATTCTCCCGCTGCACGTCCCTCAACCAATAGGCGCGATGGCTCACGAAAGGCGCCGAACCCAGATACGTTCGGTGGTTGACTTGCCGAGATGGACGCGCGCGCGACCGCGGCCCGCGACGGCGAGCGTCATCGTCTCGTCGTATTCGCGATCGAGCACACGCAGGCGCGTGGCAGGACGCAGGTTGCGCTGGTCGAGGAACTCCAGAAACCGCGGGTCCTTTTCGTACACGCGCAGAACTTCGTAGGAACGCCCCATTTCGGCTTCGGAAAGGCGCAGCGCGCCATACTTGCGCCTAAGCCGCGACATCCCCCCGAACAGCGGCACCCCGTGCGGACACCGGCTGTCTCGGCCAAACCGCTTCAGCAGCAGCCGCGCCACTTCGGGCGAGATGCCGTGCTCCAGGCGCTCCGCCTCTTCGTGCGCGCGCGACCATTCGAGACCGATTACATCCGTCAGCAGCTTTTCGGCGAGGCGGTGGCGCAGCACGAGATGCTGCGCTGCACCCTTCCCTTTGGCCGATAGCTCGATGCGACCGCCACGCCGCACATGGAGATAGCCGCCGCGCGTCATGCGCTTGAGCGCTGCAGCAACGGCCGGAGGCGTGACGCCCAGATCCTCGGCAAGCCGCGCGCTGATGGGAACCTGCTCTTCTTGGACCAGCTGCCAGATGGCCTTGAGGTAGTCTTCCTGAGAAACGCTCGTGGTTATGCGCCGCACGGAAACTATTGTACCTTCCTTAGCCCGTCAGCCGTGGCGGCAACCTCACTTTGCCGCGGACATTTGCCGAACCTGCCACGTCCGCGCTGGGAGAGCGTACTTCACGGTGCGTCAAGGAATCCGCAGCACGATCTTGCCGAACTGCTGACGATTCTCGAGGCGCGCGTGCGCTTCGGCGGCGCGTTCGAGCGGCAGCACGCAGTCAACCACGGGCTTCAGCAGTCCGCGCTTAAACAGCTCCAGCACCGCGAGTAGCTCCGCCTTGCTGCCCATGAACGAGCCAAGAATAGAGAGATGGCGCGCGAAGAGATACCCGAGATTGATCTTGCCGTCGAAGCCGGTGGTCGCGCCGCAGGTGACCAGCCGCCCGCCCGGCGTGAGGCTGTAAATGCTCTGCTCCCATGTGGCCTGTCCTACGTGTTCGAAGACAACATCCACGCCGCGGCCACCCGTCAGCCGCTTCACCTCCCTCGCAAATTCTCCGCTGTGCAAGATCGCTTCATCCGCGCCAAGGTCTTTCGCCTTTGCGAGCTTTGCCTCGGATCCGCCCGTGGCGATCACGCGCGCGCCCGTCGCCTTCGCAATCTGAATCGCGGCGCTGCCCACGCCGCTGCTCGCTCCGAGCACCAGCACCTGTTCCGCCGGACGAAGCTGCGCGCGGCCTAGCAGCATGTGCCACGCGGTCAAAAAGACGAGCGGCACCGCAGCGGCCTCTTCGAACGACAGGCTGCCGGGAATCGGGATTGCGTTCACCGCCGGCGCTTTCACGAACTGAGCGTACCCGCCGTGGATGCGCGTGCCAAACAGCGTGTACTCCTTGCAAAAATTGTCGCGTCCGGCGATGCACGCCTCGCACTGCCCGCAGGAAACTCCCGGCGCGAGAAGCACCTTGTCTCCCGCTTTCACGTTCGTAACACTCTCGCCGGTCTTGGCGATCTCGCCGGAGATGTCGCTGCCCAGCACGTGCGGAAACTTGATGGTCATGTTGGGCGGCCCGCTCCGTACCCAAAGGTCCAAGTGATTGAGAGCACAGGCCCGCACGCGAACCAAAACGTCGTGCGCTCCGATCCGCGGCTCGGGAATCTCCGCGGAGTGCAGCACCTCAGGACCGCCGTGCTGGGAAATGACCACCGCCTTCATGAAAACCCTCCAAGATCAGCGAAACGCGCCATAAATTAACATCGCCCTAGCACAGTGTCCAGCCGGCCCAGGACAGAGGCAGACCAACCGCGACTCGTTCCGCGAACTCAGATAATTAGTCAATGCCCGGTCGTCGTGTGAATCAAGCACTGGCCCGAATTCGCGGCCGGACGCGGCGTGCAGACAGCCCGGTCTGGTTGACCTACATTCGGACCGGGCTACTCGGCCTTGCAATCCTCATACTCGCCGGGGCGCTGCGCTACTGTGATGCGACGATTACGCCGCAGGCAATCCGCGCCCCCGCGTTGCCGGCAGGGTCACTCTTGTAGTCGTCCGCCTTCTCGTGGATGACCAGGGCGGTACCGCCGGGGTGAAATAGCGAGTTCTCCCCCGGTCCCAGCGTTACATTGGAAGCCATTACGGAGATATGCGCCGTACCGTCCTGTCCCACTTCGAAATTGGGCAGGTCGCCCGCATGCGCTCCCATCGGATTTTCAGTGCCATGCTGCTTCTGTTCGGGGTTGAAGTGCCCTCCAGCAGTCGTGAACCCGGGAGCCTCGCATTTGCCCGATGCATGAATGTGAAAGGCATGCGTGCCGGGCGGCAGGTTCGATAGGTTGGCTGTGATATGCACTCCGCCGTCCGCAGGCATCAGCGTTGCTGTTCCCACGCTCTTGCCTTCCGAATTTACCAGGTCGGCATGCGCTCCCTTGGGAGCCGCCTGGCCGTATAGTGTGGCCGCCATCAACAGCGCCGGAATTACCGCGAGAAACCGAATCTGCATCTCCGTCCTCCTAAGATGAAGCCGAAAGACCCGGTTTGCCGAAACCACCGACGGGGCCCATGTTACCAGCATTCGGCAATGCCACAAAAACAGCTGGGCGTCCGCTTGGAAGAAGGAATGGCGAGCCGGCTCTCCAGACGATTGATCCGCAATTCTTCCGATCATCACCAGCGGAGAAGGATGAGTTCGGCACAGAAGCCGGGCCCCATCGCTGCAAGAACGCTCCAAGTCCCTGGCTTCGGCCGGCGATGCTTATAGACGTCTTCCAAAACCAACAGCACTGAAGTGGACGAGACGTTACCCACTTTCCGCAAGCAGTCCCACGACGCCTGCAGGTCCGATCGGCTAAGCCCGAGTGCGCTGGCGGTCGCGTTGAGGACTTTCGGCCCACCGGTGTGCATGATCCAGCAACCGATTTCGCCTCGCGTCAATCCCTGTTCGGCTAGGAACTCATCCACATCTTCACCCATGTGCTGCAAAACGACTTTGGGAACGTCTGGCGACAGCACGATGCGAAAGCCCTTTTCCGAAATGTCCCAGCCCATCACGCGCTCGGTGTCGGAGTAGAAGATCGACTTCGTAGCGACAATCGCGGGACCGCTCAATTCCACGCTTGACCCTGCTACGACTGCGGCAGCGGCCCCGTCCCCGAACAGCAGCGCCGAAATGACGTTCGCGTTCGAAGTGTCGTCGCGCTGCAGCGTGAGAGAACATAGCTCCACGGATAGGAGCGCGGCTACTTGATTGGGATAACCGCGAACGAAGTCCGCCGCGCGCGAGAGACACGCGGCGCCGGCTACGCAGCCGAGCCCGAATATAGGAGTACGTCTGATATTGGGGGACAGACTCATGCGATTGATCAGCCGGGCGTCCAGTGACGGAGCGGCAATGCCGGTTACGGAGGTGACGACGATCGCTCCCAGTTCCCGCGGCTGCAGTCCGGCGCAGACTAGCGCGCGACACAGCGCTTTCTCTCCTAGTTCGGTGGCCGCCTCGATCCACGCGTCGTTCGCTTCGCCCCAGGTCCGCACACTCTCGTAAAAGTCGAGTTGCCGAGCCAAATACCGGCCGTCGACCGCCATGCGTTCGTTAAGGCGATCCAGGATTTGAGGTTTGGATAGCCGGTCGCGCCAGTAGTGTCTCAAAGTTTCGACGAGGATTTCCTGCTTGTAGTAATTCGTTGGAAAAGCGCTTCCCACCCCAGCGATTCTCATGAACACGCTCCCCGAGCATCACCGTCAAGACGTAGCGAAGCGGCCCGGCCTAAGCCAGCCGAGTTCGCGTCTCGATGTCTACCTGTGCTCCAAAACCTGCTCTGCGACCAGGTTCGAACGCACCTCTATAAAATCTTGGATGATGATGCCGGCGTACGACTCGTGCAGCCCGACCCACCGCGCTGCTGTATCGACTATCCTGTACGGGCTCAAACCCCACTGCTGCTCCGTGTGATGCTGCGGATGCGCCCGAGGTTGCGGAGCGTCCATGTCTTCAAGAGGCATTACACATGGCGGCCGAAGAACAGGCTCGGCTGGCTAGGCGTTCTAAGAGGCGCAACTCCGAAGGCAGGCTCCCTGAACGAAATTCCTACGAGGGACAGAACCTCGCTCCCCGGATTCTGCTGGTAAACCCGGGCAGCCACGAGAGCTGGGGCACGGCTGCGCCGCGGGTAGAATCATCCCGGCCGGGGCAGATAGGCTAACACGCGATAAGTCGGATCATCGGAAACGGATGCGCCAACCAACATTTACAATGAATTGACAGCGCCGGGTACCGCGACGTACGCTGATACCAAGGAACCATGGACCTCTTTGAAGAAATCGTGCGCATGAGGCGGGCCGGCCTGCGCGGCGCGCTCGCCACGATCGTCCACACCAACGGCTCGATCCCCAGCTACGAAAGCTCCCGCATGCTCGTCCGCGAAGACGGCTCGATGGCCGGAACGATCGGCGGCGGTTGCGTCGAGGCCGAAGTGTGGGCGGCGGCGAAGGAAGTGATGCAGCTGGAGCAGCCGCGCAAGATGACCTTTAACCTCAACCACGACGCGGCCTACGACGCCGGTCTGATCTGCGGAGGAACCTTGGAAATTTTCGTCGAGCCGATTCTGCCGCAGCCGACGCTGCACATTTTCGGCGGCGGGCATATCTCCGTGGCGGTGGCGCGCATCGCAAACGCGGCGGGCTTCGCCATCGGCGTGACGGACGATCGCGAGACGTTCGCCAACAAGGAACGCTTCCCCATGGCGGGCGAAATCTACACGACCTATCAGGAAGCCTTCGAAAAACTTCAGCCCAACCCGTCGCACTATCTTCTGATCGTCACGCGCGGGCACAAGGACGACATGCGCGTGCTCGCCTGGGCCGTGCGTACCGGCGCGCGCTACATCGGCATGATCGGCAGCAAGCGCAAGGTACTCTCCGTCTATAAGGCACTCGAAAAAGAAGGCTATTCGCCGGAGGAATTCGAGCGCGTGCACGCGCCCGTGGGCCTCGATATCGGCGCGCTCGCTCCGGAAGAAATCGCCGTCAGCATCACGGCCGAACTGATCGCCGTGCGCCGCGGAGCGAAGGACGTCGCACACAAGTCGCTGCAGCTTGCGAAAGCGGCGAGTCTGCCTCGCAGCTGATCCCGCCATGCTCGCCGCCGCGATTCTAGCCGCGGGCGAATCCCGCCGGATGGGCACCCCCAAGGCGCTGCTTGCCTACCACGGCAAGACTTTCGTCGAGCATCTCATCGAAGTGACGCGCCATCCGCGCGTAGGCGTCACGCGCGTCGTCCTAGGGGCACACGCACAGGAAATTCGCGCGAAAGTATGCGCCGACCCCGCCTCGATTGTCGTCAACGCCGACTGGCAGCGAGGCCAGTTGTCCTCGATCCAAGCGGCGATCCGCAGCCTGCCCGAGGACGGCACCGAGGGACTCCTTCTCTGCCCAGTCGACCATCCGCTGGTCTCGGCGGCACTCGTTGCCCGCCTGATTGAGCAATTCGATTCCAGTGGGAAAGCGATCATCCTCCCCACGTTTCACGGCCGTCGCGGCCACCCCCTGATTTTCCGAGCGTCCCTCTTTGAAGAACTGCTCGCCGCTTCGCCCGCTGTTGGCGCGCGCCAAGTCGTCTGGGCGCACGCGGGGGACGTGCTCGAAGTCCCGACGTTAGAGGAAGGCGTGATCCTGAATTTGAACGATCCAGCGGCATTGGAGCGCGCGCTCGGCCAAACGCCCGAGTAGTGACGCCTAACCCCGATCGATTCTCCTATCTCCTTTGCTTTCTACTCCTCAAGGCGCCTACCAATCGATGTCTACACGAACAACCGTTTGCAATCCGGCCCCGGAACGTGCCACCTTGAGGGAGGAGGTGCGATGTGGGACGTAGACGGTTGACAGTATTCCGCGCGACGTCGCGGGCCTGTCCCGAGCCCAGTCGAAAGGCTCGCGCTCCGCGGCGCGGCTCCTCGCGACAACAGCGGCTCTGCGCACGCCGCTCCACCTTTGGCGCTGGCTCACCGCGGCGCCTTTCGCACCCGACGTCTCCCGCGGCTGCTTCCCGTCCCTCCGCCGTGGCGAAATCGAACCTCCTCAGATCGCTACACTCTTGCAAACCGAAAACGGGCCAAGTCGTTGAAAACAAAGCACGCGGGTCTCGTCTAATCGCTACACTCGACGACCCGCGCCGCACGCGTCCCAGCCCTCTCGACGGGAGCCGAACGATCGCTCTTTGACAACTGAAAAGCCTACGAGCGCTGGCGCTTCCGCCGCACTCAGAGCTTTCGCACAACTGCGTCCACGGCGTCAACGCAGAGTTGCGCGGCGTGAAATGTCGCGGGAGGAAGGCCACCGAGTGCGGTTGAGATTTGCTCGGGCGTGATCCCGCGGGCCTCGACAATCGTTTTGGTTGCGAGCAGGTCGGTAAGGATGGAACTCGCAGCGATGGCGGCCACGCAGCCCTGCGTCTTGAAGCGCGCAGTCGCGATGCGGCCGCCTTCCATGCGGACGGCGAGCCGAAGGACGTCGCCGCAGACTGGGTTCGTGACCTCGACCGTGGCCGTCGCATTAGGCAGATCGCCGGCGTTATGCGGATTACGGAAGTGTTCCAGAAGCAAGTCGTTGAACATCGCGAACAGTATAATCCAGGCAGCCCGGCGCTTAATCAGCTCTTACGACCTCACGCGACGCCACCAGCCAGTAGCGAACACAAACGTCGCTCGTCTCGCGCGAGACACCGAGACTATAGGAAACGGAAAAGGACCGCGCACGCTCGTGCCCGAACAGCCTGCGCAACCTTTCGCCTTTATTTTGAATCTTATTGACACGAGAAGGGTTAGAAAGCTACTTTTATTTGTCCTAGCCAATGTTCTCTCGTCAGGGCGCGAGGGAGCGATCATTTAATCCGCCTACAGATATTCAGGAGAGATGCAGATGCGACGACTCGTATACCTCCTCACCCTCGTGATGGCCATCGCGCTCAGCGCGACCGCCGGCTTCGCGCAGGATGGGAAGCTGAAAATCAAGGTGACCCCGAAACAAGCCTACGTTTTCGTTGATGGAAATGCCATCAAGGAAGGCAGTCAATCGATATCGCTGAGCCCAGGGAAACACACCGTCGTAGTGGTGAACTACGGCTATAAGATTGCGACCGAGGACGTAACGATCGAAGCCGGAAAGACCACCCCTCTCGACGTCAAGCTCGACGCCTATGGGGGGAATGTGGCGGGACCGTTCGGCGACGTACAGCTGAAAGGCGACGAGCGCGCCGCGGTTCTGTCAAACGGATCGACTCCCGACTTTTTCGTCGGCCACGTCGACGAATTCAACTGGGATTGGATTTGGCATCAGAATCTTCTCTTGCCGCCCGGTACCCACCACCTCACCGTCACCCGCCACGGGAATACGATCTGGTCCGGCGACGTCAACGTGGAAGCCAATAAAAAGGTTACGATTGATCTCAATAAGAACGGCGCGCAAAAGGTCAGCGATTGGAAGCGCGGCGAGAAGCTCAAGGACCTGCCCCGGTTCAAGGCCGGTATGGCGAGCACTCAGGTCGCCGTGGCGCCGGCAACCGGGAACTTCAGCCTTTCTACCGCCAATATCGACTGCGGGCAGTCCTCGACGCTGACCTGGCAGACCGCGGAAACTGCGGACGCCAACATCAGCGGCGTCGGCAAGGTGCCCACCAGTGGCAGCCAGTCGGTCTCACCCCATGCGACCACAACGTACGATTTCGCGGCTGCCGGCCCCGGAGGCACGGTCAAAGGCACTGGGACGGTAAACGTCAACACAAAGGTCGACGCGAGCCTAACCGCGGATCCCGCCGAGGTGCACTATCGCAAAATCGGCGACAAGGTAGTCACCCAGGATTCTTCGACGCTCACCTGGAAGACCTCGAACGCTGATTCGGTCTCTCTCGATCCGGGCGGCAAGGTCGATCCGAGCGGCAGCCAGACCGTCAAGGCCGAGCCTGCGGACACGGCGCCGGTTTCCGAAGGCCAGCCGGCTCGCCAGATCGATGAAACCAAAAACTTCACGCTGAACGCTACGAACGTCTGCGGCGGATCAGCCACCGAGACGGCCGGTCTGCATATCGTCGGCTCGGTCGAACCCATTCCCGCGGTGACGCTGCAAAGCATCTTCTATCCGACTGACTATCCGGATAGGAGGCACCCGCAGGTCGGGCTCGTGCGCAGCCAGCAGCTCGCGCTCGCCACCCTGGCCGACGGCTTCAAGAAGTACCTCGAATACGATCCGGATGCGAAGCTCTCCGTCGAGGCCCACGCCGACGTCCGCGGCTCGAGGCCGTATAACCAGGATCTCAGCGAACGCCGCGTCGAGCGGATCAAGCAGTACCTCGTGGACCAGGGCATCTCCGCTGCCAAGATCGAGACGGCGGCCTATGGCAAAGAGCGCCCGCTCGAGCGCAGCGCGGTGAAAGAACTCGAGGCCACCAACCCCAACACGCCTCCGCGGGCGCGGCTCCGCAACACGCGCGCGGACTGGCTAGCGTACAACCGCCGCGCCGACATCGTCCTCCTGCCCTCCGGCAAGAGGTCGGCGCAGTTCTACCCACACAACGCGGACGACTCCAAGCTAATTTGGCAGGTTCCGAAACCTCCGCTCAGGAGAGTGGAGGCGGCTCAGTAGTCGATTCCGGGAGGGCAACGCGCCGGGGAGTGAACGCTCCCCGGCGCGTTTTCGTTTTCAACGCCGCATTCGCGGTCGCAGTTTCCGGAGTTCTTCCAGTGATTACCGTCGTCGCCGCTCTAATTGAGTGCGCAGGCAAGCTCCTGGTGTGCCAGCGGAGGCGCGGCAGCGCGTTTGAGTTGATGTGGGAATTCCCCGGCGGAAAGATTCAGCCCGGCGAGTCGCCCGAGGCAGCGCTTGCGCGCGAGCTGGGTGAGGAATTGGGCGTGCGCGCCCGCATAGGTTCGGAATTACACCGCGCACGACATCAGTATCCGGAAATGAGCGAACCGCTCGAACTGATCTTCTTCGCCGCGTCCGCCGCGCCGGCCGAAGTCCAAAACCGGGTGTTCGAGCGGATCGAGTGGCGCGAGCCGGAAACACTGCCGGATCTGAACTTTCTGCCGGCCGATCGCGACCTGATCGAAATGCTGGCGAGTGGGGCGCTCCGCCTGCCCCGCAGCGAAGGCTTTCTGGATGCGGACCGGAGATCTTGATGCTCCAGCAGAGAACGGGTCGAAGAGCGCGCCTGGACAATCGTCGCTTCTTCCCGCGCACGCCTCCGCGCTAGATCGGCGGGGCGTCCTGGACGTCGAACCCGATGAGATACTCTTCCAATCGATGCTTCAATCCGTCGAGCAAGCGGACGCAGCGGTTCCAGCGCAGAATGGCATCGTCGTTTCCGGGTGGGCTGATCGCACTGGCCTCGTGGAAGCACTCGAGGGCGCGCTCCAAAAGCGGCAACAGCGTATGTGGCGGTTGCCCCGCGTATAGCTGCGCCTTGGCGCGGCGCTCATAGAGCAGGCCCGTGTGGTAGAGGCGTTCGTACGGATCGTTGAGCCTCTGGAAAATGTCGTTCACTTCCCGAAAGCGGTCCGAGCTGACTCCTAGAAACTGGTCGGTGATCGAGAGACCGAGCAAGCGTATCGCGACCTGATTCGAAGGGTCGATGGCCAGAATGTCGCGGCAGATCGACTCCGCTTCTTCGGGTTCGTTCAAATTGCGGTAACGTTCCGCTTTGGCGGTGGCTTCCGCGATTCCCGCGACCGTAATCGGCTTCAGCTTGTACTCCATGCTCGCTTCCTTCCGTCCACCCGAGGAGCTAAGACTATGCGAGAAATTCGATTTTGCAAAGAAAATGTTATGGCCGAGCACGATGTGCCGCCCCACACCCACGGGCGCGGCAAGCCGCTCCGATCGGACGCCTTCCCTCTGGGCGAACACCTCCATCGAAAACCAGCTTCGCAGCATCGAATCAAACTAGAGAGCGCGATGCCGTGAACGGGCCTGCAATCCGCGTTTCATCGAATCGCGCTCGCGCGATAACATCGTGTTATATTCGCTTCATCGAAAGTGACGAGCTACATCCGCTCGCGGGAGGCTGAATGGCACCGAAAAACAGCCGCGCGGTGATGGAATCCACAGCGGAAAAGGCAGCGCACGCACCCGCCCTCCTCCTCGATCTCTACCGCATGTTGCTGAAATGCCGCATGGCGGATGAAAAGGCGCGAGTTCTTTTTCGCCAGGCGAAATTCGGCGGCAACTTTTATTCAGCTGTCGGCCAGGAAGCCACCAACGTCGGCACGGGCTTCGGCCTGCGCGAGGACGATTGGATCGCGCCTTCGCATCGCGATTGGACGTCGAATATCATCAAGGGCGCGCCTCTGAAGCTTTGCTTCGCGCAGCTTTTTGCCAAAGCCACCAGCCCCGACCGCGGGCGTTCCGCCCCGGCGCACATGGGATATCCGCCGCTTCACGTGATCACGCCGGCCAGCAGCATCGCCGGACAGTTGAGTGTGGGGACGGGCGTAGCGTTGGGACTGAAGAAGCTCGGCCGTGATTCGGTGGTTGTGTCGTATTTCGGAGATGGTGCGACGAGCACCGGCGCCTTCCACGAAGCCTTGAACTTCGCCGGCGTGCACAAGCTTCCCTGCCTCTACGTCTGCGCGAACAACCTCTGGGCCGAATCGGTGCCCCTCCGGCTGCAGACGGCACTTACGAATCTCTCGGACCGCGCCAAGGCCTACGGCTTCCCCGGCATCACCGTCGATGGCAACGATGTTCTCGGCGTCTACGACGCCGCGCAGACGGCGATCGCGCGCGCCCGAGCGGGTGAGGGCCCCACGCTGCTAGAGTGCAAAACCTACCGCTGGTACGGCCATTCAGAAATCGATCCTGCGAGATATCGCAGCAAGGAAGACGTCGACGCGTGGAAAAAGAAATGCCCGGTGGCTAATTTCGAGAAGCTACTACTCGAAAAGAAGATCCTCACGGACGCCAAGAAATCTCAGCTCGTGGAGGACATTACGAAGGAGATCAACGAGGCAGTCGAGTTCGCCGAACAGAGCCCTTATCCGGATGCATCTGAGCTTGCCGAGCATGTCTGGGCGGCTTCCTCCGGCGCAATACACCAGGAATCTCGTTGAGCCATGGCGCGCACGCTGAGCTTGATTGAAGCCGTCAACGAGGCCCTTTCCCAGGAGATGGAGCGCGACGAGCGCGTCTTCGTCCTGGGGGAGGACATCGGCTTGTCCGGCGGCGTTTTCAAGGCCACTGCCGGGCTGCTTGAAAAATATGGAGAAGAGCGCGTCCTCGACACGCCGCTCGCCGAAGGCGCGATCATCGCAGCGGCCATCGGGTCGTCGATGGTGGGGTGGCGGCCGGTGCCGGAAATCCAGTTCGCCGACTTCATTACACCGGCCATGGAGCAGATCGTCCAACAGGCCTCGAAGCTGCGGTACCGCAGCGCCGGCGGCTTCACCTGCCCCATCACGATCCGCGTGTGCTGCGGCGGCGGTGGTGGCAGCGGGCTGTATCACTCACAGGAAAACGCGACGTGGTTCGTGCATGAGCCGGGTTTGAAGATTGTGATGCCCTCGACGGCCTACGACGCAAAGGGGCTGTTGCTCGCGGCCATCCGCGATCCCGACCCGGTACTTTTTTTTGAGCACAAGCGGCTCTACCGCACGGCCAAGGGCGAAGTCCCGGAGGGAGATTACACCGTGCCCATCGGTCCGGCGGCCGTGCGGCGCGAGGGGCGCGACCTGACCATCTTCACCTACGGCGCGCTCACGCAGCCATCCCTCGACGCAGCTGAACAAATGGCGCAGCGAAACGTCGAAGCCGAAGTCGTCGAAATCCGCACGCTCGCCCCCATCGACAAGGAGACGATTCTCGATTCCGTGCGGAAGACGAATAAGGCCCTGATCGTCCACGAGGACAAGCGCACCATGGGCTTCGGCGCCGAGGTCGCGGCCATCGTCAGCGAGGAAGCCTTCGAAGACCTCGACGGCCCGATCATGCGGCTCACTGGCCCTGACGTTCCGGCGATTCCCTTCAGCCCCCCGCTTGACAAGGCCTGGCAGGTCGACACCAGCATGATTGTCGCAGCCGCAGAAAAACTCGCTGCGTATTAGCTCTCCCATTCAGCGGATACAGTCCAGGTCTCAGATTTGAGGGTTTTCTTGCCTTCTACTTCTGCGACTGGATCGACCGCAAGTAATTAACCAGGTTCGCCAGCCGCACGTTTCCGCGGTCCACGTCCCACTCGATCTGGTGGAAGATCGGCCCCCATACCGGCATCTCGCGAGAGCCGTGCACCGCCAAGATTTCGTCGCCCATGATGATTTTGCGCACGCGCGCGTCCGGAAACCGTCCTCCATTCTTCTTCGTCAACAAAGTTAGATCGGGCACCTTGGCTTTCAACTCCGGCGCAGCAGGCCCGTTCCCCTTTGCATCCACGCCGTGGCAGGAAGCGCAATACGCGCGGAACAGGTTCGGCCCTTCCACCGAACGAATCAGCGGCTGGAGCTGATGCTCCGGTGGGGGCACCTTCGCAGGCTGCCGCTGGGATTGTGCTTGCGCGTGCCCAGGAAACCCGTGGAAGGCGACGCACGCCGCCGCCGCAACGCTCAGCAGAAGCTGAGTGGCTCTTCGATTCCGGCTCTTTGCAAGCAGCATCGCCAATGACAGCTCCTCGCATCACACGAGCGTGCGCCCGCCGTCAACGGCAATCACCTGCCCGGTGACGAACTCGGCGGTCGCGAGATACGCCACGGCACCGGCGATGTCTTCGCCCGTCCCCGCGCGATGGAGGGGCACCCTCTGGATGTATTCCGTGACCTTGACCTCATCTACAGACTCGGTGGCGGGCTGGTCCGGAAAGTGAATCGTCCCCGGCGCGACGCTGTTGACAAGAATCTCCGGTGCGAGCGCTCGAGCCAGGCAACGCGTCAGCATGATCACTCCCGCCTTCGAGACGCAGTAATGCGTGTACGAGGGCCACGCCAGCAGGCCTCCAAGCGACGAAATGTTGATGATTCGTCCGCGGCCCTGCCGCTTCATGATCGGCGCGGCGGCCTGCGCGCACAGGAACTGCGACTTCAGATTCGCATCCATGATGCGGTCCCAGTGCTCATCGGTCAGATCTTCGAATTTCACACGAAAGAAGATCCCGCTGTTGTTCACCAAGATGTCCAGCCGCCCGAATTCCCGCTCGACGGCTGCAAACATCCTCTTTACTTCCGCCCGACGCGAAACGTCCGCCTGAATGGCCATCGCTCGCGCCGCCCGCGCGTTCGATCCTGACAGGTGCCCTCGCCGTTTCCTCTTGCGATGAGCGCCCTCGATTTCGCGCACCAGCGATTCGGCTTCGGCCTTCGATGTGGCGTAATTGACCACAACCGCAGCGCCTTCCTGCGCCAGCCGAAGCGCGATGCTACGCCCAATGCGCTTGGCGGCGCCCGTCACTAGCGCTACCTGCCCGTGAAGCGGTTCCCCTGCCATGTGTCTTTCCTCCGCAACGCAGACCGACACATTAGCACTAGCAGAGGTTTAGGGAAAATCCAGTGCGGTGTCACCTGATGGATGGTACGGGTTCCCGCGCGACCGGTTCTTCAGCCAGGGCCCTCGTTGCACGCGAAAATGAAGTCTTCTCACTCGTTCGCGGCACCTCCGCGCTCCTCGCGCTCTCGCTCTGAAGGTTGTGCCAGTTCCTTGTTAGTAGCCCGATGAGAGAGTGCTCTCCCTCGAAAAAATGTGGCCGCGTTGCGCAACAGCTCTTCTAGTTCACGATCTTTTGCGGAAATGTACGCCTGAGCATCCTGGCTACCCCTACCCACGCCTTACCTCCTCTCGCTTGCTTGCCTATCCCTGGCCACGACGTCACGACTTTCGGCAGAGTCACGCTGTGGCCGAACGGACAGATCACCTTGCTTGAATCTCTAGCGGCGCCGTCAGCTTGAAATTCAGTTTTGTTTCGGCTGCGAGAGTGATATCCCGCGCCCCCGTCAACGCGGCGCCGGCTGTGCCCGCACCGGCACCTGCTGCGGCGCCAATGGCTGCACCCTTTCCTCCGCCTGCAATCGCACCGATGATTGCTCCCGCAACCGCTCCTCCTCCTGCACCCACAGCCGTTCGCTTACCGCGCCCCTTTCCGGCCTCTTCGACGATAGCGGTCTGGATGCGATAGGTCCGCCCCTTGACCGTAATGGAATCGAGCGCCACTCCGAGGACGGCGTTGCCCTTCACCTTGCCTGCGGATTGCGATTGCGTCACTGTTCCAGAAGCTCTGGCGCCGATCGGTATCACTTCCCTCTCCTCCACGACCACCGGAGCCGCAACCGACGCGTCGAATTGATCTCCTACATTGCTGGTCTTCGAGCTGATGGTCTGGTCGATCGTCACAGTTATCACCGTTCCGGCTTCGACGACGACCGGCTTCGGTGCCGGTGCCTGTTCCGCGGCACTCTTGGCCGGCCTGCGTGAAGGCGTTCTAGGCCGTTCGGTGGACGTACGTGCGCGAGGAGCCGCGGGCGGCGGCGCCTCCGGCTCAGCAGGAGCCACGGAACTGGTTTCGTCGGAAGGGGCTTGGGACTCCGGCGCCGACGCCGGTTTGCTGCAACCGAATACGCCCAGCAGGATGAAAATCGCGAACCATTGAGCTTGTGCTCGGAGTGGCATCTTCCTCTCCTTACTCCGCCTCGATCTCAAATCTGGCGGTTTGTCGAACTTTTCGTTGGCGATGGTGGAATGTTTCGTTAAGGTCTTGTGCGGCGCGGCTTGCGTCGAACAAGGCAGGAGCGATGCCCTCACGACGGTTTACGTCTTCATGGGACATGAGTTTCGTGCTGCGCCACCGTGCCCAGCGGAATTTCTTTGCGACGTACAGAACTTTCCGCCTTCCCTTCCCAGCTCACGCTAGCACCGCAACTCCAGGCGTGCTGTGACCCGCATCACCTCCGTCTCTGGCCTGCGCCACAACGCCGACTGCGAGGCGCCAGAATCTTTGCGAGTGGCGTCCGGCATGAATCCTCGATCGTGTAAAATTGCCGGGATCAGACACGGAGGCCCAATGAAACTCGATCTGCTGGCGATCGCGCCGCATCCGGACGATGTGGAACTCACTTGCGGTGGAACCATGCTCAAAATGGCACAGAAGGGCTACCGCACCGGCATTCTCGATCTCACCCGCGGCGAGACGGGCACTCGGGGTCATCCCGAAATCCGCCTCAAAGAAGCGGCTCGCGCGGCGCAAATTCTTCGCGTGAAGGTACGGCGCAATCTGGGCCTACCGGACGCGCACCTGCAGGTGACCGATGATTACAAAGCCGCAGTCGCAGAAGTGATCCGCGAATTCGAGCCGCATACCGTGATCCTTCCCTACTGGGAGGGCCGCCACCCCGATCACTACACGGCCGCGACGCTCGGCTACGAGGCCTGCTTCGTGGCAGGACTGAAGAACTATCCGCTCGGGGGAGAGCCCTTCCGACCTTTCAAGATCGTTTACGCTGCCGCGTATGCCGATGTGCGGCCCACGTTCGCGGTCGATATCACGAAGCAGTACGACCGACGGCGGCAGGCGATTCTCGCCTACCCATCTCAGTTCCGTCCGCCGAAAACCGAACCGCGATCCAAGGTCGCCCTGCCGCTAGACGAACTCGAAGAACGAATGGGCCTCCAGGTGCGCCACTACGGCCGCATGATCGGCGTCAAGTATGCGGAGGGATTCGTGAGCGAAGAAGTGATGCAGATCGACGACGTCGTGAAGTTGCCCGTGCGGTCGCTCTGAAAGTCATAAAGTGGGCGCCGGACGTGCAGAAATGGAAACGCCCCGGCAGCCTTGGCTGCCAGGGCGTTCTTCGGATCGGTGGAACAGGCTTTAGAACTCGTTCCACAGATACTGGTTGTACACTTCGTGGTGGTACTGCACTTCGGCCGCTTTTACGACCGTGCCCAGCAGCCGGGCGCAGCGGTCGGCCGAGGCCTGCTTCAGATCCGCGTAGCGGCCCTTGACGTCGTCGCCGAGAAGCTTGGTCGTCCACTCCGCCTTGCGGAAATTATCGAGTGCCGTGTAAATATTGTCGGGCAAATACCGCTCCGCCTGCCGGAGATTCTCAATCTTCGCCGTGTCGCCCTCGATGCCGGTTTTGAAGATGGAGTAGAGCACGAGATAGGGATTGGCGTCCGGAGACACAGAACGAACCTCCACGCGCATGCTCCTCTCGTTGCCGATCGGGATGCGGATCATCGAGCCGCGATCCACCGCCGAAGCCTTGAGCTGATTGGGCGCTTCAAAGTGCGGGTCGAGGCGCCGATAAGCGTTCACGCTCGGGTTCAGCGCGAGGCAGACGTCGTTGCCGTGCGTAAGGATGCGATCGACGAATGCCCACCCGAGCTTGGCGAGCTTTTCCTCGCCTTTTGGATCCCAGAAAAGATTCGTGCCCCCCTTGCTGATCGATACGTTGGTGTGCATTCCGCTGCCGTTGACGCCCACGACGGGCTTCGGCAGGAACGAAGCCGTGAGGCCCATATTGGTCGCCACCTGGCGGCAGATCAGTTTGTAGAGCTGGATCTGGTCCGCCGCCGCAACCACTTCGCCGTAGCTGTAGTTGATTTCGAACTGCGAGGGAGCCACCTCCGGGTGATCTTTTTCGTTCTGGAAACCCATCGAGCGCTGCACTTCGGCCACGGTGTCGATGAATGTTCGCAGCGGGTCGCCCGGCAAGGAGTGGAAATAGCCGCCGGTATTGACGTACTCGAATTTGCCGGTCTCGTGATAGCGACGCTCGGCATCGGTTCCTTTGAAGAGGAATCCTTCGATTTCATTGGCGGCGTTGAGGGTGTAGCCCTCTTTCTTGTAGAGTCCCTCAGCGTAGCCTTTCAGAATGCCGCGAATATCGGCGCTGTAGGGTGTGCCGTCCTTGTCGATCACGTCGCCAAAAATCAGCACCTTCCCGTAGCCGAAAACATCCGCGGGCGCCCAATAGAACGCTCCCCAGTCCATGGTCAGCCGCAGATCGCTTTCCCGCTGCGCGGTGAAACCCCGGATCGACGAGCCGTCGAACGTCAGATTGTCCCAGCTCTTGACGAGAAACTTCTTATCATAGTCGAGCATGTGCAACCGGCCTTCGAGGTCGCTGAAAAGCACCGTCACGGCCTTGATGCGCCTTTCATCCGTGAGGTACTTCAGCCGCTCCTCCCGCATCTTGTCGGCGGCCATGCGTTTCTTACGCTGCTCCTTCACCTCCAAATTCAACTCTTCCAGTTGGTCGTACGAGAGTGCCAAGAAATTACGCAGTTCGGTAGACATGAATCTCCTTCAGCATAGGGTCATTTCCTGTTGACACAGGTAGATTGTGGGCGGACGCTGCTGCGGTGTACCCCCGCCTAATACGGTATCGTGGGCATCTCTCGACCGTCAAATAGAAAGAAGGGACGCCGCAAAACCGAAGTCAGAAAGACGAATCGAACTCATCCAAAATTTGCATCGCAACTAGCGGCGGAAAGCGTGCAGAATCCTTGACGCGCGGAACCCCCTGGGGTAATCTCCGCGCTTAACTTTATTGGCCGCAGCCGACTGCGGGGAGGAACGATGGACCCGAAGAGCGTTCTTGAATATGCCGCGAAACATAATGCGAAAATTTTGGATCTGCGCTTCATCGACGTACCCGGCATCTGGCAACACGTGAGCTATCCGATCCAAGAGCTGACGGCGGAGTCCTTTCAAGATGGGTTCGGAATGGACGCAAGCTCGATTCGCGGCTGGGCGCAAATCCACGAATCCGATATGCTGCTGATCCCCGATCCGAACACTGCGTTCATGGACCCGTTTCGCGACACCCCAACCCTCGTGATGATCTGCGACGCGCAGGATCCGATTTCGCGGAAACCCTACAATCGGGACGTGCGGAACTTGGCGCACCGCGCAGAAGAGTATCTGCACAAGAGCGGGGTTGCCGATCAGGCGTTTTTCGGCGCGGAGGCGGAATTCTTCATCTTTGATAGCGCGCGCTTCGACTCGCGCGAAAACCACAGCTTTTACTACGTCGACTCCGATGAGGGGCGTTGGAATTCCGGCCGCGCCGAACACAACCTCGGCTACCGCCCGCGCTACAAGGAGGGCTACTTCCCCGTTCCCCCGACGGATCATTATCAGGATCTGCGCACGGACATGGTGCTGAAGCTGCAGGAAGTGGGGATCAATGTGGAATGCCACCACCACGAGGTGGCCACGGCCGGCCAATGTGAGATCGATTTCAAATTCGATACGCTGATCAAGGCCGCGGACAACATGATGAAATACAAGTACGTGATCCGCAATGTGGCCTATCAATACGGCAAGACGGTCACCTTCATGCCCAAGCCGATCTTTGCTGACAATGGTTCCGGCATGCACACTCACCAGTCACTTTGGAGCAAGGGCAAGCCGCTATTTGCAGGCGACGGCTACGCCGGGCTGAGCCAAACAGCTCTGTGGTATATCGGCGGCCTACTGAAGCACGCGCCGGCAGTGGTGGCGTTCGCCGCGCCCTCGACCAACTCCTACAAGCGGCTCGTCCCCGGATTCGAAGCGCCCGTGAACCTGGCGTATTCAAGGCGGAACCGGTCGGCGGCTGTCCGTATCCCGATGTATTCGGCGAGCCCCAAGGCGAAGCGCCTCGAGTTCCGGCCACCCGACCCGTCCTGCAATCCCTACCTGGCTTACGCGGCGATGTTGATGGCCGGTCTCGACGGAATTGAAAACAAGATCGATCCGGGAGGTCCGCTCGATAAGGACATCTTCGAACTCTCCGCGGAAGAGCTCTCGAAGGTTCCCTCCGTGCCGGGCTCGCTCGAGGAATCGCTCAAGGCGCTCAAGAAGGACCACTCTTTTTTGACGAAGGGCGATGTGTTCACCGAGGAGTTTATCGACCTGTGGATCGACTACAAGATGTCGCGAGAGGTGAATCCCATGCGGATGCGACCGCACCCGTTTGAATTTCATCTCTATTACGACATCTAGGTCGCACTACGCACGAAATCCGCGCGCCTAAACGGCGCGGACGGAAAAGAGGCGCCCTGCTGAAAGGCACGGCGCCTTTCTTTTTGCCCGCGTGCACCGTGTACCCGCTACGCTTACGTCACGCGCACAACTGCGATACTTCCGCCCCTGTTAAACTGATATGGTACGTCATCTCGACTGATGCGACTCTTTGGGCGCAAACATACTGCAGGTTCTCGCATTCGCTCCACGCAAACGACGGCCAGCGGAACCCCTTCCTTTACGTCCTCGCACCGGCTTACGCTGGATCTCATGCGGGCGAAAACCTTCGCGGCCATGCTGGCCAACAGCCGTGCCTCCCGCACGATGGAAGTGGCCGATTTGCTGGCGGGCATGTACATGTGCGAATGGGACCGCCTCTCTCGGTATTGGGAAGAGCAAGACCGCGAACGAATCGAGGAATTTCTGCGTAAGATCTGCCGCATCAGCCCACAAAGATGGAACTCCTGGATTGAGTGGTACGACAGCGAGCGGCGTGAAGACGACCGTCCGGGCTGGCGCCGGCTGCGCAAACGCAAAAAGGAAGCGCCAGACGAGCCGCTCCAGCCGTCGGCCGCACTGGTGTCCGTATTGCAGCAGGCCGAGCAGCTCGCTCCTTTTCGCGACACCCTCGATGGCCGTTCTCTCCCCATTCTGACCAGCGAATGCGTCTTGTTGTGTATCGCACGGAACTTCGGGACGGAAATCAGCCTGCGGCTGGCTGAAACCGGACTCGATGCGGCCCGGCTCGAGCGAGATGTGATGTTCCCAAGGCGCGCCCCGCTGGTTTAGACATCGCGAGAGAGAATCTAGAGCGCGCGACTCACGTGCTTCGGGTAAGCCGCGATCTTCTTCGGTTCGTCAGATAATCATCTTGAAGCGGGGCCAGAGAGCGGAGAGAGGCTCGCGCGGCTTGCGACAGACGTAGACCGGAACGAGGCGTTCGTTGGGCATGGCGAGCGGGCTTTTCACAGTCGCCGCGCGCTGGACGTCTCCAAAATAGGTGATGAATTCGTTCGATCGCTCACCGAAGATGATCACGCACGCGCCGGAATATCCCCGAGGTCCCCAGTAGAAGTAGCTGTTGTGGCCGCTGATGGCTTTGGGCAGGCCGAGCGCCGGGCCGTAGTAGTCAATGGCACCCGCTTCGCCGTAGTTTCCCGCAAGAATCGCGCAGTCCGCCCGGTCTGCGACCGGAAGGCCGTGATATACGCCGGCGACCGTCCGGGCCATGTTGTCCCATCCGAACATGTCCGCATAAAGCTGCGGCAGCCGCACCGAGACGGCATCACGCTCCGTCTTGACCAGGCTCGAGTACGGCAGCAGCTGCGAGTAGTTCAGAAACCGATGGATGGGAAGCACCGGCACACCGAAGGGAATACCCACCAGTCCTCCCAGAATCACGATAGCCGCTAGGGGAATCCGGACTGCCACTAAGGTTCGCGCCTGAGCGAGTTCCTCCCACGCCACCCCTCCGGCGGCCATCAGCAGTGGATAAACGGGCAGCGGATAATAGGTCTTGCCGTGGAGGAGCATGAACGTGCCGAGCACGATCACATACGCCCAACCCAGGAAGCGGAAACGCCTCCCCTGCCGCGCAAAGAAATACCACGCCAGACCCGCAACCCAGACCGGCAACGCGAGTGGGTCGAGGAGCGCAACCTGCTCGCCCAGAAAACGCAAATGGGAGATGGGTACGTTCTTGTAAAGCTGCGCGTTGCGGACTACCTGGATCTGCGGCCAGCCATGCCGCGCTTCCCACACAAGGTTCGGCAAGAACAACCCGAACGCAAGCAGACCGCCGATCCAAATCCACTTAGACCGGAACAAGCGCTCTTCACCCGCAAGCAAGAGTCCGGCAACGAGCGCGAAACCGAAAACGAGCATGGTGTGCTTGTTTTCGAGGCCCAGCCCGGCGACGGCGCCGAACGCGAGCCAGAGCCGCGGCGTTGCCCCCCGCACGATGCGCACCGCAATCAAGGCGCAGACGAGCCAAAAAAGAGGCTCGAAGGCGTTCATTGAGAAGAAACTGTCGAACGCAAGAAAGGAGGGAGCAAACAGAACCGCCGCACCGGCGAGAAATTGGGCGAAGCGGTTGCCGCCGAGCTCGCGGGCCAGAGTGCCGGTCAAGAAAACGACCGCCGCACCAGCGAGCGCCGGCAAAAGCCGAATCGAGATCAGCGAGCTTCCGAAAACATGCCGCGCGAACCACGCAAGGAACCCAACGAGGGGCGGTTGATCCACATAGCCCCAGGCTAGATGCTCGCCGCAGGCCATGTAGTACAGTTCGTCGCGGAAGAAACCGTAATGGCGCATGCCAGCGAATTGCAGGAGCAGCTTCGCCAGGGCCAGGCTCGCCACAATCGCCGTGGCGCTCACGGCCGTCTTGCCGGACGCCGCCGCGCCTACAGACGGGCTGTCGAGCTCACTGACCTGAAGATCGCTCATGCGCACTGTCCCAGCGCCAAGAAGCCTCGGGCCGTCCGGCACCTACGACGTGCGAGGGGCCGGGTGCGGCCTCTACAGGAACCAGAACTCATGGGCCCAGATGTTACGAGCTAAACATGGGTCTCATTTGGGGGCGGTCGCAGGCGAAATCACTGTCGCCGACTTGATGTGGTCGAGCTTTGGGAAATTCTTGTCGAGATACGCCTTCCCTTCCATCGTAATGGAACCTTGATTGGGGCGTTCACCGTAGCCGCCGTACAGCTTCTCCACCACGTTCATGCCCGAAGTCACCTTCCCGAAGGGAGCAAAGCCCTGCCCATCGAGAGGCGCGTTGTTTCCATAGTTGATGAAAAGCTGCGTCGTGCGTGTGTTCGGACCAGCGGTGGCAAAGGTGATCGTGCCGGGCCGATTGCTTTGCTTAACGGGATCATCCTTGATGTTGGCCGACCGCCAAACCCGGTTGACGGCGGGATCCGCGCTCAGTCCGAACTGCACGATGAATCCCGGGACGATGCGGAAAAAAGCCGCCTCCGTGAAGAAACCGTGCTCGACGAGATTGTAGAACCGGTCCGCGCCGAGCGGAGCCCACGCGCGAGTCACCTGCACCACAAAATCGCCTTTTGTGGTCTCGAACTTGACGTCGAAAACATCCGGGGCCTTGGCGTTGAGCGTGGCCGGATGCAGCAAAGCAGGATCGGTAGTCATTTGTGTCGTCCTTGGATGCGTGGAAGCTGCGCCCTCCTGCGCGGAAGGCGGCGTTGCCGATTGCGCTTGCCCCGCGATAGCCGCGGATGCAAAAACAGCCAGAACCCCAAAAAGAAGCCACCTCGTGTAACGATTCATACGGTCGTCCCTCTCACTTGTTCGGCAGCAGACACCACATCTTCAAGAAACCGGAGCGTGTTGCCACCGAGAATTTTCTGGATGTCAACCTCAGAATAGCCTCGTCCCAGCAGAGCCTCTGTGATTTGCGGCAGAGCCGACACATCTTCCATTCCGTAAGGCATGCAGGCACCGTCGAAGTCGGATCCGAGGCCGACGTGCTCGACGCCCGCGATTCTCGCCGCGTGGTCGATGTGATCCACGATCTTCGTCCACTCGACACGCGGAAACCTTCCCTTCGCCACGTATTCCCGGATCATCTTACCCGATTCCAGAATCTTGCAGGCTTCGTTTTCTCCACAGCGATCCTTCGCCTTGGCCGCCACCTCGACCTGCAACTCCGGGTGGGTCTGTTCGGCACGACGAAACTCCTGGCTCAGGAACCCGACGTGAAAGTTGATCTGCATCACTCCGCCCTTTGCAGCGAGCGCCCGGATCATCGGATCGGACAAATTGCGGGGAGAGTCGCAGAGCGCGCGACAGGAGGAGTGCGAAGCAAACACCGGGGCCCGGCTGGCGCCCAGCACGTCGTCGAACGCTTTGTCGGAAACGTGCGAGACGTCCACGGCCATGCCCAGCCGGTTCATCTCGCTGACCACCTGCTCGCCGAAACTGCTCAGGCCATTGTGCACGGGTTTGTCGGTCGAGGCATCGGCGCACTCCGTATTGACCGCGTGCGTCAAGGTCATGTAACGAGCGCCAAGCGCGGCGTATCGTTCCAATACATCCAGATCGCCATTAATCATATGGCCGCCCTCAATTCCCATCAGCACGGCTATGCGGCCCGCGGCCCGAGCCCGCCGGATATCCTCGGCGGTTCGGGCAAGCACCAGGTCACTCAGATGCATCTCGGCGTGGCGCCGCACTGCTTGGATCTGCTCCACCGCGCGCCGAACGGCATCCGCTCCCCTGACGCTACCCGGAACCCAGATGGCGAAAAATATGCCGCCCACACCCCCTTCGCGCATGCGAGGGATGTCCACCGAGCCGTCCGTCTGACGCGTGCCGAGATCGAAGGAATCGGACACCAGGCGCTGCGTGGTGTCGGCATGTGTGTCCACCACAGTCGAGCGCAGGTGCAGCTCGCGTGCCTCGGCAGAAATCGCTAGCGCCGATGTTGATGCCAGCGGCACCAAGAGTCCTCCGAGAACGCGCCCGAGTGATTCAAACTTTCCATCCCTGTGCCCCACTTATCTCGAAATAATGCGCTTCGTTTGGAATGAATGTGAATGATGGCAAGAACCTGAGGTTACGAACGCGCCGGTCGGCCCCGATCTCAATCGCGGCCGCGGAACCAGCTCTTGATCGCGTAGCGGATCACCTGGCCGTTGATGGCCGCGAGCGACTCGGTCAGCGGGATGTCCTTGGGGCAGACTTTGACGCAATTCTGGGCGTTGTCGCAATCCTCGATCCCGCCGGGGCCCATGAGGGCGTTGAGGCGCTCCGCGGCATGCATCGCTCCGGTCGGATGCATATTGAAAAGGCGCACCTGGTTGACGATTGCGGCGCCCACAAATTGAGTGTGCTCGTTCACCTTCGGGCATATCTCCAGGCAATTGCCGCACGTGATGCAGCGCGAGAGCGGATAGCCCGTCTCCTGCGTAGACGGGGCCATGCGCGGCCCTTCCCCAAGATCGTAGGTGCCGTCGATCGGAATCCAGCACTTCGTCCGCTTCAGGTCCTCGAACATCTTGGAGCGGTCCACCTGCAGGTCGCGCACGAGCGGGAACTTCGTCAGCGGCTCGAGCCGGATCGGCTTCTCGAGTTCATCTACCAGAGCCGAACACGCCTGCCGCGGCTGGCCGTTGATGACCATGGCGCAGGCGCCGCAGACCTCCTCGAGGCAGTTGGCCTCGTAGCTGACGGGCGTCGACTCCCGGCCGTCGCGCGTGACGGGCCTTTCGGCAATCTCGCGCAGGCAGATAATCACGTTCATGTGCGGCCGATAGTGCAGCTCGAACTCGTCCCAATGGGCGGGCTCGTCCGGGCGCTGCTGCCGCTTGATGCGAACGATGAAAGTTTCGTCAGCCATAATGCCTCATGCCAGGTGCGCTATCGCACGAAAACGGCTCGCCGTACCGTCACTTCGCGGCGGTGTACTTGCGCTCTCGCGGCGGAATCAGCGAGATATCCACCGGCTCGTATTCAAGCTTGATATTCCCCCCGTTGTAGCTCGCCTTCGTGGTCTTGAGCCAGTTCGGGTCGTCGCGGTCTGGAAATTCGGGTTTATAGTGCGCGCCCCGGGTTTCGTTGCGTTCGAGTGCGCCCATCGTAATCACACGTGAGAGCACAAGCATGTTGCCGAGTTCGCGGGTGAAGTTGAGCGTTTGGTTCGACCATTGCGTGCGGTCCTGCAAATTGATCTTGCTAAAGCGGACGCTCAACTCATCGATCTTGTCGAGCGTCTTCTTCAGATTCGCATTGTAGCGGATCACGGT
>OBLQ010000123.1_pt1 | contig 25973 bp, 21 predicted proteins | sample 1519881 | NCBI WGS metagenome assembly OBLQ01 (sample SAMN01911456, study PRJEB22533) | soil metagenome | biome: Soil | place: Malaysia | collected 2012-04-30 | depth DG_metagenome m | reverse complement strand
CGGCGCGCTGGCCCGCGTCGGGGCGGCGCATCGTGGCGGCGGCGGTGGCGCTGTCGGCGTTCGGCGTTCTCAACGTGCAGATTCTCTCCGGACCGCGATTGCTGTACGGCATGGCGCACGACGGGCGGTTCTTTTCGCGGTTCGGAAAGCCGCATCCGCGCTACGCCACGCCGGTCGCCGCGCTCGGCCTGGTGGGCGGGATGGCCGCCGCGCTGGTGGTAATCGCGGGGAAGAACGCCATCGACCGCCTGCTTACCGGCGTGGTGATCGTCGACGCCGTCTTCTTTCTGCTCACCGGGGCGGCCGTGATCGTGCTGCGTCGCCGGATGCCCGCGGCCGACCGTCCCGTGCGCGTTCCCGTGTATCCCCTGGTTCCGTTGCTTTTCGTGTTGCTCGAGCTCGCCATCATCTACGGCGCGTTTCAGATCGAATCCAACCGCAGCGCCGCATGGATCGGTCTGTGCACCATCGCGGTGGCGGTGGCGCTTTACCAGTTCCGCTTCCGTCATTCCCGCGGCTGACGCCACGCGTGGCGTGAGGCTTGCACCTCATTCGTCCTCTTGAGTCATCGGCGGGCACGTGCCCGCGACGTGCTGAGCGCGTTGTTACGCATGATTGCCCGAGAAGGAGGACGCATTGGGAACGCTAGGATGGAAACGCGGCGAGTTCAAGGTTACGCGGCATCCTCTGACACCATCGGCATTCGACAACTGGCTGACCCGTGACGGACGCTCCGCTCTCCGGGATGCGTTGCGAAACACCACGGCAACGTGGTTCTTCGGCGGGCAGCGTGCAAGACGAAAGCTGTATGCAGAAGCACGCGCCGCGTTCCGTCCCCGTGGCACTTTTGCGGAAACGCTGAAGAAGCATGCGGACGGACTGCCCACTGTCGTCCGTTTGTGTGCGCTGGGAATTCGCAAGGGCGCCTTTGGTCATATGAGCACGTTCGATTCGGAGAACTGCCTGTGCGTGGTACCGCGCGCCATCGTGCAGAACGATTTCCGCGTGCTGTTGCTGCGTGAACTCTCGTCGCTTCCGCAGGTGCAGGCGTTTCGCGGGCTCACCGAGAGCGTGATCTCCGCCGCCGCCATGGATGCGGAGGCCAGTCTCTTTCAGAGCCTGGCGAGAACCGCGCCGCTGGTGGAGGCGACGGGGCACGGACTCATTGTAGAGGTGGACGCCGAGTATCCGTGGAAGCTGGGCGGTTCGGAAGGCCACTACGTGTTTGCGTGGTCCAACGACGAGCGCATTGACCTGCGCAACCGCCGCGATCGTAAACGCTTCCTCAACGATATTGACGAGATGCACGACGCCCAGAGCGTGTACCTCAAGCGCATGTCGCCGGCGGATGTTCAGGATCTGCGCACCGCCATCGACCTGCGCCGCCTGGCCGGTTCCCGCCGTCCCGACGCGCACTCGGCGCACGCGAAGGTGCGCATCGTCGCCGTCGCCGAGGAACCGGAGTTCAGCGAGACCGCGTAGAAAAGGGAGCGGGGCGGACCTCGCGATCCGCCCCGCCCGCTGGCAACTACTCCTCGAGCAACGTCTTCAGCGCGCGCAACCGCTCCGCCCAGAATTGCTTCAGGTTGTCGGCCTGCGCCTTCGATGTCACCCGGGTGTGCTGAACGCTCACCTGTGAATTCCCGCCCTTGTCCAGGAATGACAGCTCCACATGGGTGCCGTCGGGCCAGGTGATGCGCATCGACCGGTGTGGCGTCGCTTTGCGTACCGTGAGTTTCTCCGGCAACCACGTTGCACGCGTTTTCGCGGTGCTCCACGCTGCGAACAGTTCCTCCACGGGTACCGCGAAAGTTCGGCTCTTCGACACTTCCCACACGCCGCTGCGTTTCTGGCCGCGCTGTCGCAGGCCACGGATGCGTTCATAGCCGACGGTCACCATCTGCGCCCACCATGCCGGAAGGTCGTGGTCATCACGCAGATGCTTTGCGATGGCCGTGTGCGTCCGGGTCACGGCACCGGCGCGATCCAGCGCCGCGACCCATTCCTTCCAGGTGTGGCCGGTTTTGGCGGCGACGGCGTTGTCGGTCATGCCGGCGATGGCGGCGTAATCCGCAACCGGCACACCGGTGACGGCGCGCGATGAGGCCGGGCGACGGGTGGTCTTCTTCCTGGTAACGTGGGCACGGGCGGCGGTGTAGGATTCGCCCGTTTTCTTCATGCGGGAGCGCACGAGGCGCTTCAGGTCTTTCTGCTTCGGCATGGTTGTCTCCTCTGGCAAACGCCAACGCATGCACTCTCCGGCAGTGCCACACGTCGGCGACCAAAGTCGACGATGATATCCGGGAGTGTGCCCCCCTTTGCCTCACGAAGGTTCCCGCCGGAGGAGAACCGAAGAGGTTGGGCGCGGATAAACCGCCCGTGAGTGATATTATCCGGGAACGCGTCACCGGAGGTCAAGCCATGTCGCAACTCATCGCCGTTCAGGCCAACATCGTCACGCTGCACGTCGATGCCATCGTCAACGCCGCCAACACCACGTTGCTGGGTGGTGGGGGAGTGGACGGTGCCATTCACCGTGCGGCGGGGCCGGAACTGGTGAAAGAGTGTGAGACGCTGGGCGGATGCCCCACGGGCGAAGCAAAACTCACGAAGGGCTACCGTCTTCCCGCGCGCTTTGTGATTCACACGGTGGGACCGGTGTGGCACGGAGGTTCGCGCGGCGAGCCGAGACTGCTGGCGTCGTGCTATCGCAATTCACTCGCGCTCGCGGCGCAGCACGGTCTTCAGAGCGTTGCGTTTCCATGCATCAGCACCGGTGTGTACGGTTATCCCATCGAAGAGGCCGCGAAGATTGCCGTCCGCACCGTGCGCGAGGAACTCTCCAGGCCGGGGATGCCCCGCGACGTGACGTTCTGCTGTTTCTCCGCCGGCGACCTGGCCGTCTACCAGAAGCTGCTTCTGTAGCGGGGCACTACATCAACTCGGCCCACAGCCGCTTCCATTCGATTTTGCCGCCCGTGATCTGGTACGACAGCAGCATGCTGCCCGCGACATGGCCGTCCTCGAAGGGCGCAAAGACATATGGCGGAGTGAGAAGCACGACGTCGCTCTCATCGAAGCTCATTGTCCCGCCCAGCACGGCGGGGTACGGAATCAGGTCGGCCCGTGTCATCAGGCTCTCCCGCAACTCGCGCACCGGGTCGGTGAGACCTTCGTTCTTCAGGTGCGCGATGTCGCCTTCATCGAAAACGGCATGCCGCATCATCGCCTGCTCGCGCGCGAGCTTCACAAAGCGATTCAGATTCATCTGAGCGTTGATCGCCACCCACTTCCAGTAGAGTGAATCGCGATCGGCGTAGACAGGCGGGGGCGGGAACCTCACCGTGTTGGACAGGGAATCCATGAGCGAGTGAGTGTACTTCACAGTTTCGCCCAGTTGTCTCTCTGCGCGGTGTGCGCGCATTGCAAAGTAGCCGGAGGACCCAGCCGCGATAACAATCACAGCGGCCAGCAGGATTCTTTTCATGGCGAGAAGAGGCTAGACCTGCAGGCTGCAGGCGACCAGAAGAATCGCTGTCACCGGTGACAGTTAACATAATATCAGGACCGCAGCGGTCCTGGATTGCACGGCTAGAGAGTCAGTACCAGGCGAAGTCCCTCATCCACCCGAGACATCGTCTCTTCCGGCAGTGCCGAGACAGCCTGGGTGAGGACCCGGCGATCGAGCGTGGCGAGCTGGGAAACATTCACCACAGAATCCTTGCTGAGGCGGCTGAGTGAAGCGTCCAGCCGGACATTTCCCGGGGCATGAGCCAGTTCGGTATTCGATGTAATCGACGCCACAATAACAGTGCCGATGCGGCTGTCATTGAACGCGTTGCTCTGGATGATCAGCACGGGCCGGCGATAGCCCGGTGCGGAGCCGTGTGGGGCAGGGAGAGTCGCCCACCAGATGTCTCCCCTGCGAACGTCGTTCGCCATCACCAGTCCTCGTCGACCAGTGTCTTCTCGCCGGCGGCACGGATGAGGGGATCGAGAGCTCGATTGCTCTCCTTCCCGTACACACGGTCGAGGCGCTCGCGAACTACGTCGCTGCCCCGCCGGCGGAGGAATGCGACGACGGCACGTTGGTACAGCTCGCTGCGCGAGATGCCCATACGACGCGCCGCCTTCTCCGCGGCATCGAAGATATCGTCCGGAATGGAGATGGCGGTCTTCATGGGTTGAGTATAACCAATGGTATGACCGCCATCAAGTCCTTATTCTGCAGGCACTCCCGCCGGGCTACTGCGCCTTCTGCAGCGGTGGCGCCGTCCAGGTTCCGTCGAGCGCTTCCGGTTTGGGCCAGTACAGGCGCATGGCGACGGCAAACGGGCCGGCCGGGGCCGGGAGCCAGTTGGACTGTAACTTCGGGCCCGGTGATGCGTGTTGAATGTATATGGTCAGCCCGCCGTCCTTGTCCCTCCTGAGTTTGGGCAGCATGGGCGAGTTGATGAGGTAGCGGTCGAGCGCGTTGTCGTACAGGAGGCTCGCGGGAAGCTCGTACATGGTCACCGACCAGAACGCGTTGACGGGCGGGAGCTGATCCTTTCCAAAGTGCAGGACGTACTTGTTGGCGCCGTTCAGGTCGGCACCACTGGCGTCTGTCCTGTAGATCGGATACATGGCCTCTTCTTTCGAGTTGCCGTAAATGCCGGTTACCGCCGCCGCCATGCGCAGCGCGTACTTGTTCTGCAGTTGCTGGCGCGTTCCGAACATGTCGCCCGCCGTGATCTTGCCCGCCGACATCTGCTGAGCGATGTGGTGGAAGAGATCCCAGGCGTCCCTGGTCCCATCACTGATGGCCTGCTGAATGTCGGGTTTGAACGCCGCCATGTCGAAGGTCTGGCCCGCGCCGATGTGCAACTTCGCAAAGCGCGTCATGAGCGCGGTCTCGGACGAATCGGTGGGGCAGAACTGGAGTACAAAATTCAGGATCTTGAAGAAGTCGGGAGAGGTCTTCTGGTCATCAACCGAAAGCGGCGCGATGAAATCGATCTGCGGCGCGGCCGCCGGAGCGGGTTGCCCCAGGAACTGCGAGAGCGGATGGATACGATATCCATCCTGAATCTTCTTCACGTTGTCGATGTCGCCCGGGTTGAAGAGCTGCGTGCGGCATATCAGCATCGCAAACTGCGTTTCGCAGCGGATGACCTGCTTGATGCCCGCCGGGGTTTCACCCGTCCAGCCCGGACCCGTGAGCAGGTAGTTGGCGCCGCCATTGCCGGTGGTACGGCTGCCGACGTACGCAAAGTTGTGGGTGTACATGTCGATGAACTGGATCGAGTAGTAACGTTTGGGATCGATGTCGGGCACCGTGAGGACCAGCGGCTCGGTGCGCAGGTCCGCGCCCACCATGCAGTACGGGGTGTCGGAGTTCGGCGTCTGCACCGTCTTGTCGTTGGGCGTCAGGACACGCGCGCTGCAATGCATGGTGTTCCAGTCGCCCCTGAATTCCGGGTTGTGCGCGTCGACAAAGTACGTGTACTGAACGCGGTAGCTGTCCACCAGGGGAAAGCCGTAGACGTAGGCATCGGTGGCGATGGCGCGGGCCTCGTCGGCCGTCAGTTCGGGAGCCTGGGGTTTCTTCACGCACGCGGCCAGCGCGACGGTCATGGCGAGGGCCAGGATAAAGAGTCTTTTCATGGTAGAACTCCACACGGCCATATTATTTTGGGTGGGCATGCCGAAACCCGGCACGTCGATATTCGTATTTAGAGGTCACATTCTGCCAGCCACTCGATGAACTGCCAAGTCCGATATTCCGCCGCTGTTTCGCTGCTTGCCGCCGTGGTGCTGGGTGCGTCTTTGGTCGTGCCGGCGCGGGCACAGACGGCCGCCTCGGCGGATTCGGTGAAGAAGTGGTTTCCGACCACGCAGATGCACACGATCGCACCGATCGTCATCAAGGGCAAGGAATTCACGGTGCGCGAACTCATCCAGAATGCGATGAAGGGCGAACGCACCAAGCTGGCCGGTCACGCCGATGCCAACTATCTGGTCAGCGATCACGCCGCCATCCTGTGGCCCGACAAGAAGGAAGTCGATACGCAGGTGTACCGAATCTACGCGGATTCCACCGGCTTCACGCGCCGCCTGTTGATTGCCGCCAAAGTGGAAAAGTTCAAGAAGAAGGATGGCGAGTGGGTGTTCGAGAAGAACGCCGACTCACACGACGCGGGCTACCGCGTGAGCGACTTCGACGAGAGCCGCTTCACGGACATCCCCGTGTATCTCAAGCAGGACCAGGAGTTCGATTTCCAACTGCTGGACCGCACGCTGGAAAAGGATCGCGTGGTGTTCCACGTGCGCTTCACGCCCAAGTCGGACTTCAGCGAGATGCCCGGCGGCGAAATCTGGATCGACGGAAACGGCTTTCGCGTGGTGCACGAGATCTATGAGTTCAACAAGAACCCTTTCCCGATCCTGATCAAGGGCATCCGGCGCATCTCGGTGCAGTGGCAGGAGCTTCCCGGTGGCGAGTGGGTGCCCCGGCAGGTGGCGGCCGAACTCGACATACGCAAAGGGCCGTTTCTTCCCTCCGGGATTTCGTTCAAGCAGACGTGGAGCGACTTCCGCTTTGACGAGGGATATAAGGAGTACCTGTTCGGCAAGCGCGAGGGAACGCCGGTGGCAATTGCGCCCAAACCGGCGGCGTCTCCGAAGGTGCAGACAGCGCCCGAGGCAAAGCGCGCACTCGGTCCGCCGGATACAGCGCGGGTGAATACCGGCGTCAGTGCGGTGGTGCCCGAGTCGTTGTACGTGTATCAGGCGGCGCCGACGGACACCAGCGCCGCAGACACCACGGCAGCATCCGTGGGGGGCGGTCCCGCGCTGCTGGCCGAACTGCAACGCCAGGACAACGCCGCGTATTCTCCCGAAGTCGAAATTACCAATCACGCCTTCATCGATTCCACCGCTGCGCGTCACGAACGGCTCGGCATCGACGCGTTCAAGGGCAGCGACATTCCGCTGTACGGCAGTCACTGGGAACTCAGTTTCGATCCGCAGGTCGAACGCTGGGACTACAACCGCGTAGAAGGCCTTCTGTTCGGGGGCAGCGCCATGTTTGGCCGCGCCGACAAGCGCAGCGCGCTGTCGTTCTTCGGCGGATATGCGACCGCGTCCAGGAAGTTCCGGTATCACACTGAATTCTCCACCGAGCTTCCGAATGCCGATCGCAAGGTTTCTCTCAAGCTGTCGTTCCGCGATTACATCGATCCGTTTGGATCCAACCGCATTCCGCTGAACTCGCTGCGCGCGTTTGTGGGCGGCGCCGACGATCAGGACTATCTGCACCGCACCGGCGGGGGGGCGAGTCTGGTGTACACGCCGTGGGAGGATGTGTCGTTCGACGCCGGGTTCGAGGGCGCGCGTGAACGCAGCACCGCAACCAATGCCGACTTCTCCTTCTGGGGAGATCTCGGCCGTCCCAATCCGGTTGTCGATGAGGGTGACGAACACGCGATCGTGGCAGGATTCGAACTGGGCGGGCGGCGCTGGCTGAATGCGCAGATCACGCAGCGTCTGGCCGGCGGGTCGCTGGGCGGGGACTTCCGCTATGCGCGCACCGACATCATGCTGCGCGCGCGCGGCTTCGTGCTGGGAAGGCAGGAGTTCGAGGCAACACTACGCGGTGTAACCACGGCCGACTCACCGCCCTCGCAGCAACTCGCCGATATCGGTGGATTGAGTACCGTGCGTGGTTACGAACCGCGTACGCACGTGGGCGATCATTCGTTTGCGGCGCGGCTCGAGTATCTCTTTCCGTACGACGTACTCGCGGCGACGCACATTCCATTGATCCAGGAGCTCGGCTTCCAGTTCATCCCCTGGGCCGACGCCGCGCGCGTGGGAGACGGGGACTCACCCGACTGGATTACCTCGGTGGGATTCGGGCTGCAGCGCTACCTCTGGCCCGCCGAAGACGCCGCCAACCTGAGACTCGACTTCGCCTGGCCGCAGAACAACCCGAACGACAACTTCGCCGTGTACCTGTGGTTCACGGCGATGCATTGACGGAGTATTCGCTGGATATTAGTCATCTCATCACGTACTCTGGTGGCAGATACTTCAAAGTTCAGCTGGTTTTCATGACCTTTCTCAAGGAGCCCCCTCATGAAGCGAGCCATGCCGCTACTCGCCCTGCTGCTTTTCATCAGTACCAGCCATTCCAGTCAAGCCAGACAACTCCGCGACGGCATCCAGCAGTCGCAGTCATCGCCCGTCCAACCCGCGAAATCGAGCGGACCCAATGCGCCCCAGGCGCCCGCCACTGTGGTGCAATCCTGGACGTTCGACAACGGGGGTGCCCCGGATCCGCAGGGGTGGACGTCGGTCGACATGACCGATCAACCCGCGTACTTTCACGTCGAGGACTTCACGGGATTTTTGCCGCCGATCCCGCCTCTTAGCGGCACCAAATCGATGTGGTGCGGCCGGCGCGCGTGCAACTCGCCCACTGACTGTGAGCTGTATACCGACGGCTACGGCAACGACTGGGAGCAGTATTTCTTCTCACAGCCGTTCACGGTTTCGGGAGACGTGACGATTACGTTCCAGCTGCGGTATGACTGCGAATCATCCTACGACAATCTCGAGCTCTACTACGCCAAGAGCGACCAGGTGCCGCATCTGCTGGACACGTGGTCGGGGACCGGCACCCTGGCGGTGAATAAATTAATCCCTGCCGCCGACCACGACGGCACGATTTCGTTTCTGTTCAAATTCAAGTCCGATAACGCGGTCTCGGATGAGGATGGCTTTATCGACTCCGAGGGCGCCGCGACAATCGACGACATCCTGATTTTCTCGACGGGGTCCGGGCTCGTCGATTCCCAGACATTCGAAACTTCGGCTGAAGGCGACACCCATACGCCCGATTTTCACTGGTTTGCCAGCGGTCCAGCAGCCGTATTCGGCGACTACTCCGCTCTCTTCGACGGCACGACGGTGTTGCAGGAAGACCCGGCATATCAGGACGCCACACATCTCTGGGGCTTCTTTTCGGGCAGCCCCGACACGTACGCATGCGGTGGTCATCCCGAGCAACTCGCCGTGCCGCTGACACAGAACGTCGACGGAATACTCCGGGGAATCAACAATGAGCTGCGCTCGCCACCGGTCTCGCTGGCGGCGTTTCCGGCCGGTCACGCCGTGGTGCTGAGTTTCGACGTGTACGAGGATCTCGCGTTACCGTTGGATATGTACTACAGCTACGGCGTGCGCTCCAAGGTGGGTGGCGTGTGGCAACCGTGGAAACGAAGCGGTGTCGCCTACTACAACGCGGCGAAGGCGTGGAACGTACGCACGCTCAATCTGAACCCGTTGATCGTGGCGGGCGCCACTGACATCCAGCTCTCCATGATCGCGCGCGATCTGTGTCCGTACACATGCTCGCCGGGAAGCCCCACCACCTGTCACAGCCAGGGTCCATTGATCGACAATGTGCGCCTGATCGACGGCAACACCACCACGGGATACCTCGTCGACGTTACACCCGTCGACTGGACCACCGGAACATCGCCCGTATCCCTCAACTTCTTCCAGGTGACGAATTCCGGCGAGACCTCGCTCGTCACCTCATCCACGGGACCCGCACCCTCCGGGTTCACCATCGGGGATGGCACGTACTACAGTCTGTCGACGACGGCAAGCTACTCCGGCGCGATCACGATTTGCATTCACTACGACGAGGCATCACTGACGGTGCCGGAGGCCTCGCTCACACTGGAGCACTGGGACACAGATCTCAATCCCGACGCATGGGTTGATATCACCTCCAGTCTCGATACCGTGAACAACATCATCTGCGGGACGACCACGCATTTCTCGCCCTTTGCATTGGGCGGGCCTGCTGCCACGGCGGTGGGAGACGGCGCGATGCCGCGCGGGTTCGCGCTGCATCAGAACGTGCCCAATCCGTTCAACCCGGCCACCACCATTGCGTATGACGTGCCCGCGGGAGGAGCGAAGGTGTCGATTCGCGTATACGACACGACCGGGCACCTGGTGCGCACGCTCGTCGATGGCCAGCGCCCGGCGGGCACGCAGACGGCGCAGTGGGATGGGCGCAACGAGTTTGGTGCCCCGGTCTCGTCCGGCGTGTACTTCTACAAGATGGTCGCGGGATCGTTCGTCGAGTCGAAACGAATGGTGCTCCTCAAGTAGGGCACGGGGACGTTCTCCGCGGTGGATCCGCTCGGCGGGTATCGGGCCGGCGGCGCGTGTCATTGACACGCGCCGCAGCGCCCGCCTAGACTCGCCGCTCCAAACCCCGGAGCCACCCCTTGATCGGCAAAACACTCGCCCATTACCAGATCACCGGCCTGCTCGGCAGAGGCGGCATGGGCGATGTGTATCGCGCCCGCGACACCCGGCTCGATCGCGACATCGCCCTCAAGGTACTTCCCGCCGACCTCGCCGCCGATCCCGCCCGGCTCGATCGCTTTCAGCGCGAGGCGAAGATTGTCGCCGGGCTCAACCATCCGCACATCGTCACCCTGTTCTCCGTCGAGGAAGACGCCGGCACGCACTTTCTCACCATGGAGCTGATCGAGGGGCCCGGCCTGGACAAGGTTCTCACGCCTGCGGGGCTTCCGCTGTCGAACGTGTTCGAGATCGGCATCGCGGTTGCCGATGCGCTGGAGGCCGCGCATGAAAAAGGCGTTGTCCATCGCGATCTGAAACCGGGCAACATCATGATCACCCGGAGTGGTCACACCAAGGTGCTCGACTTCGGGTTGGCCAAGCTTTCCGAAACCTCTCCGCCGCCGGACTCAGCGCTCACGCAGGTTGCACCGCTTACGCGCGAGGGCGTCGTGGTGGGCACGGTGCCGTACATGTCGCCCGAACAGCTGCGCGGTCTGCCCATCGATAATCGCAGCGACGTCTTTTCACTCGGTGTGCTTCTGTATGAACTGGCGACCGGAAGCCGGCCGTTTTCCGGTGCCACGCAGACCGACACCATCATGTCGATTCTGCAGGACACACCCCGGCCCGTGACGCAGCTCAAGCCCGACCTGCCGCCGCAACTGGAGCGCATCGTCGCGCGCTGTCTGGAAAAGAACCCCGGGAACCGCTATCAGTCGGCGGAGGATGTTCGCGATGCGCTGCGGCGCCTGCGCCGGGATGTCGAGTCGGGTGCGGGAGCGACGGCGACTTCCGCGGCGCGCACGCGGACGCGACGCTGGGGCGACGGATGGTGGATTGGGATCGTGGCTGCGGTGATTTGTGCCGTCTGGCTGGTCATGATCATGAAGGATAACCGCGGCGCGTCCCACAGGACCGCCGTCACCACGGCCCAGGACGGCGAGAAAACCGTCGCCGTGCTTCCGTTCGTCAACATGAGTCCCGATGAAAACCAGGCGTTCTTTGCCGACGGTATCTCCGAAGAACTCCTGAATCTGCTCTCGAAAGTTCCCGAGCTGCGCGTGGCGGCACGGACGTCATCGTTTTCGTTCAAGGACAAGAATATCGAGGTGCCGGAGATTGCCAGCCGCCTGCACGTGGCATACGTGCTGGAAGGATCGGTGCGCAGGTCCGGCGAGCAGGTGCGCATCACCGCGCAGCTCATTCACGCGGCCGACGGGTTTCACGTGTGGTCCGAGACCTACGACCGCACGTTGGACGATATCTTTGCCATTCAGGACGAGATTGCGGCCGAGGTGGTGAAGGAGCTCAAGGTGACGCTCCTGGGCGACGCACCCCGTACGCGCAAGACCAACCCCGAAGCGTACGCGCTCTATCTGCAGGCGGTTCAACTGGGGCGCCAGAGCACGGCGGAGGGTTTCGACAAATCCGACGAGGTTCTGCGCCTGGCGATCGCCATTGATTCCACCTACGCGCCGGCGTGGAGCGCGCTGTGTGCCAACTACACCAACCGCGCCCTCGCGGGCCTGATGCCGTTCCAGGAGGGGTTTGCCATCGGCCGCGCCGCCGCCACGCGCGCGGTGCAACTGGATCCGCAATACGCGCCCGCACACGCCGGTCTGGGCTTTGTCGCCATGTTCGGCGACAACGATCTCGCCACCGCCGCGCAGCATCTGGAACGCGCGTCGCAACTGGATCCAACCGACCTGCGCGTCCTGGGAAACAGCGCGGCGTTGCTGTTGCTTCTCGATCGCAAGGAGGAAGCACTGAAAGTCTGGGAAGTCATCACCAGCCGTGATCCGGTGAACGTGACCGCGCTCTTCAACATGGGCACCAACCAGCTCTACACCGGCCACTACGACGATGCGATCGCGTCGTACCGCACCGTGCTGGATCTGAGTCCCGGTAACGGCATCTCACACTGCCAGATTGGAGTGGCGATGTTGTTGAAGGGCGACGCGGCGAGTGCGCTCGCGGAGATCCAACAGGAGACCATCGACGTGTGGCGCATGATCGGCCTGCCCATGGCCTACCATGCACTCGGGCGGACGCAGGAGTCGGACGCGGCGCTCGCGGAATTGATTGCATCGCACGCCGGCGACGGCGCGTACAACATCGCCGACATCTACGCGTTCCGGGGCGAGTCCGACCGCGCCTTCGAGTGGCTGGAAAGAGAACTTCAGCAGAGCGGCAATCTCTCCGACATTGTGGCCGACCCGCTGTTCAACAGCATCCACGACGACCCACGCTGGCTTCCGTTCCTGCGCAAGATCGGCAAGGCCCCGGAGCAGCTGGCGAAGATTCAGTTCAAGGTGACGCTGCCAGGGTAGGACGCTGAATCACTGAAGCGATGCGCCCGGGCGGTCTTTGAACAACTTGCTGCTGGCAAAAATTCCTCTTGCCTCCCAAAACCCGAGTTTTTATGGTCTTCTTCGTTGTCTCCGCGGCGAAGGCCGTGGCGGTCCTGAGGCCATAGGGCGGCAGAGGGGCCGGGCGAGGTGGGTCTCGCCGATCACATTGGGCACGCCCAGAAGGAGGTGATCCAGTGAGTATAGACAGTTGCGGCTTAGTGGAGGTGGCGTCCCCGTAAGGGAACCTTTCCGCCAAATCGTGGCACTGTTTATGGTCACCCCTTCGTGGGGAACCCAACGCCACCGATACTGATCCCGGGGCCCCCGCTCTTACGAGCGGGGGCCTCGAAATTTTTCAGACAAGGGTTTCGACGCGGGGGAGCGGCGATTCCAGTTTCGCCCTGGCGATGGTGCGCTGAATGTTCTTGATGGCGTGCTCGCACTCGCTGCGGGAGCGGTAGCTCGCCGTCGCATCCGCGATCCTGTGACCGTCCTCATCCATGAGGTACCAGCGGAAATCACCAAAGTTGTCGATGTAAATGACGAAGTGTCCCATTGCTCTCACTGCCTTCCTGACAATCGGCCCCGACAACGTCAGCACAATGCGGCCGTCGCGAGCCGACATACTGCATACTCCCAAACTCATCGTGGAGTTCCTCAAGAACATCGCGCGCACCATACTCACGACGCAAGCCATTCTGAGGAACTCTGTGCCGCGCGGAAACGTTTGCCGACCACCTGCCCAAAATGCCCCGTGGCACGCGGGTTGCCCTGCAGTGTGCGGAGTCACAATCAACCACAACGCGGAGCAACGGGATGCAGATCCAGGAATTCCTGACGATGATGATGCAGAAGGGCGGCAGTGACGCTCACCTCAAACCGGGCATGCCGCCGGGCATTCGTCTGCATGGCAAGATCGAGCGCCAGGGCGACACGCCGCTGACGCCGGCCGACACGAAGGACATCGCGCAACAGATTCTCGACGAGGATTCCTGGAAGAAGTTCGAGCACTACGGTGATCTGGACACGTCGTACTCGGTGCCGGGTGTGGCGCGCTTTCGTGTCAACGTGATGAAGCAGCGCGGCGCGGTGTCAATCGTGTTGCGCGCAATCCCGGTCGACATCCCGACCTTCGCGCAGCTGGGACTCCCGAAAGTGTGTCAGGAACTTGCCATGAAGCCGCGCGGCCTGGTGCTGGTCACGGGCCCGACGGGCAGCGGCAAGTCCACCACGCTGGCGGCCATGGTCGATCTCATCAACTCCACCCAGCACGGACACATTCTCACCATGGAGGACCCGATCGAGTTTCTGCACAAGGACAAGCGCTGCTACATCAACCAGCGCGAGATCGGCAGCGACACGCAGGACTTCAATCAGGCGCTGCGCCGCGCCCTGCGCCAGGACCCGGATGTCATCCTGGTGGGCGAGATGCGCGACCTGGAATCGATTTCGCTGGCGGTGACGGCGGCCGAAACGGGACACCTGGTGTTCGGCACGCTGCACACGACGAGTGCGGGCAAATCGGTGGACCGTATTGTGGGTGTGTTTCCGCCCGACCAGCAGACGCTGGTGCGCATGCAGCTGGCGGGCACGCTGCAGGGCATCATCAGCCAGACATTGCTGCCGAAGATCGGCGGCGGACGTGTGGCCGCGCTGGAAATTCTGGTCGCCACCGACGCCGTCCGTTCGCTGATCCGCGAGAACAAGATGTCGCAGATCACGTCCACGATGCAGACCACCAAGAAAATCGGCAACCAGCTTCTCGAGGATCACATGAACGAACTCATCGCGCAGAAGGTGGTCAAAATCGAGGACGCCATCGCCAAGGCCAACATGCCCGAACTGATCAAGGGAGGGGCGCCGCAACCGGTGGGCGCCCGTTAGACCCATGCGTGATCCCGAAATCAATCTCAGCGAGGAAGCGGTCGCGATCTGTCAGGTTCTCCTGAACCACCAGCGCTCCATCCTGCGCACGGAAAAGCGCCCCCCGTTCAGCGAATGCCTGCTCACGTACCGCGCCGTCTGCGAGGGAGCCGGGCTGCCGGTGTTCATCGAGAGCGTGAACAGGTGCCTGTGGGAGATCGCCGAGTTCTGCGCCGACAACCAGTGGCCGCCGCTGAACTCGCTGGTGGTCAACTCGAAGACGCTGGAACCGGGCAAGGACTACGACAAAGCACCGGGGTGCAGTCTCAAGTCCTGGACAGACGAGGCGCAGGCCTGCCTCGACTTCGCCCACTATCCCGACCTGATCACCGCGTAGACGTGGCGCGAGCGCGCCAGCTCATCCAGAACAGGATGCCCATCACCAGCAACGGACCACCGATGAACGTGGGGGCCATCCAGTTGAACTTTCCCCACGACCAGACCACGTAGAAAATCCCGAGCAGCGGGAACACGATGGCACCCACCCACGGCCGCTTCCACGTGACCCAGAGAATCAGCAGAACGCCGAACGTCGGAATGAGATGAACGAGGAGTGCGCCCACCTTGCGGATGGGCGATACCGGTTCTTCGAACACATCGAAGGCAAACATCGAAAGCAACAACGCGAACGCGATACAGATGATTCGGGGAGTCCACTGAACCGCGCGATGAGAAGACTCATGGGAGGACATCGGGCACCGTCCTTCGGGCTGAAAGCCTGGGCCGTCGAAACGGTGGGTGAGAGATCCGCCGCGTAATCGGCCCGCGAACTTTCCCGGTCGCAGCGGCGGGCGGCGGGGGAGATCTCAAGCATGCGCCTGCGAATTGTGTTTTGAAACGGAATTCTTCAGCGCACCAACACCACACGGCGCGTCTGTGCCACCGCCCCGTCCGACACGCGCACCCAGTACACGCCGGCCGGTACGCGATGCCCGGCATCGTCGCGGCCATCCCATAAGATGCTGTAATTATTGATAGTTACAGCTCTCACCCGCCGGCCGACGACGTCGAAGATGGTGGCGTGCAGGTGGTCGCCCACAACGTCCAGGGTGACAGACGCGTTGAACGGGTTTGGCCTCCCTGGAGACACGATCAACTTCGGCGGCTCTGTTTGGGCAGCGGGTGCACTTACGCGTACCGCTGCCAGCACCGGATCGTGGTCGCTCACGCCATCCGGGAACTCCGCGGACACGTGCACGACATCGACGCGTGCATCGTCGCGCAATGCCGGCGACACCAACACGTGATCGAAGGCCTGCGCGTTGCCGTCGTAGATGATGGAGTAACGTTCCTCCGGTGTGACAGCGTTCCACAGATCCGTCAGCAGACCGGACTCGAGCACCGCCACCGGCGCCGAAAACCAGTCGTCGTTGAGATCGCCCAGCACCACCACGCGGGCAGCGGGATCGATCGCCAGCGCATCACCGGCAAATGACGCCACCAGCTGCGCCTGCCGCCGGCGTTTGGCGCCATCGGGATCGAGCGGTGGTTGCGCCGCTCCGTACAGCGGAGACGACCGGCTCTTCGAGACGAAGTGGCACACCACCACGAACAGTGTCTCGCCGTGCACGCGCAGCTCACACGCCAGCGGTTTTCGCGACTGCACCCACGCGGGATCGCCGGGCAACACGCGCCCGGGACTGCGCGTGAGCCGGGGCCGGCCCTCGTGCGCCACAAACCGCGTTTCCGCGTCACCCGAGGAATCGCCGCGATCCACAAACGTCACGCGCGCCGGATCGAACAGCAAGGCCACGCGAATGTTGTTGCCGGGCGCACCACCATCGGCACCATCCCCGGGAAGCACTTCGCGAAAGTCGTACGCGGGACCGTCGGCACGACGAACGGCGGCGGTCAGCGCGCGCAGCGTGAGGGTGGCATCCACCACGCCGTCGTTACGCGACCCGCTGTCGTCCACCACTTCCTCCAGGCCGATGATCTCCGGCGTTCCCAGGTGTGAGACCACAAGGCGCGCGACCTCATCCATGCGCGCGGAGTCGTCGCGCCCGAGATTGCGCAGGTTGAACGACGCCACGCGCACGCGCCTGTCCGACGACGACAGCGTGGCCACCTCGCGCGACAGGTGTCCGGATGTCGACGTGGGCGGGGTCTCGAGAACCAGCGCGTAGTTGCCGTGGTCATAGCTCACCACGCCCGTGACGTCGGAAAGCACGTCGCCGGGACGCAACACCGGCAGCGACGGCGCAAGCAGTCTCACGCGTTCGGGATGAAACGCTCCCGGTCCCACCGCCAGCACGCCACGGGCAGAAAAGACAGCATCCGTGGGCGCCACCCAGCATTCTTCCGATGCGTAGCTGGCTTCGACCACACGCGGCGAATGCACGCCCACGCGCATGCCTTCCAGGCTCTCCCAGAAAGCAATTCCATCCCCGTCGCGCGGAAAACGGGCGGCGCGCGCGAGCCACACCGTCGCGGGCAACGCCACTCCCGCGCGCAGGCGCGTCACGCCGGACGCCGCGATTTCGGTCACGGTGAGATTGGCGGAATCGTTGGAGGGCAGGAACTCCTCGACCACGCCTGCCACACGCACCTCGTCGCCCACAAACACAGTGGCGGCGCTGCGCACGAACACCGCGTCGGATGTGGCGTCATTGCCGTCGCCGCCGGCGTCCTGCAGGTAGAAACCATCGCGTGTGAGCGCGGTCACCACGCCGGTCGTGGATACGGAATCGGCCTGAAGGGGAGAAACCAGCGACGCGCCCTGGATCTCCGTGATGGAGTGGGGCGCAAGGGCGAGCAGGGTTCCAACAACAAGGGGACAAAACATAACTCCTCCCGGGTTACGGGAGGAGTCGTGCTTGAACTATATCGCCTGTCGTCCGGGGGTTCAATGTCATCCCACCTCCCGGAGGGTCGGGATCAATACCTCTCCCGACCCTCCGGTTGCCCCGCTTGGAACCGCGGCCGGTGGGTGCCGCGGCGACTGCAACGAACTACTTCAGGAGCACCATCTTCTTCACGTCAACAAAGTGGTCGGCACGTACCCGGTACAGGTACACACCCGAGGCGACCGGTGACCCGTGCTGGTCCCTGCCGTCCCACGTGACGTTCACGAACGCCGGACCGCCGGTTCGTCCGTTGAATTCCTTGACCATGCGTCCCGCCACATCGAACACCGACACGTTCCAGTCCGTGGCCTCCGGAATCGCGACGCGAATCGTCGTGATGGGATTGAACGGGTTGGGCGCGTTCTGTGACAGTTCGAAGTGCGTCGGCACGTTGCCGATGGTCATGTTGTTGATATCGCCGACTTTCCCTCCGCCCGTCAGGGCCACCGTGTTGTCTTCACACGGCACGATCCAGCGGCACTGATCGAAGCCCTCGTTGATGGCGGTGGCGGCATCGTTGATGGCCGAGAGTGACGCACCTGCGGTGGGCTGTGCCGCGAGACCGATGTTGCACAGCTGGATCAAGCCCCACACGATCCGCGGCAACCCGAGGTTGTCGAGCGCGGTGAGCACGCTCGTGGGAATCGTGAACTGCTTGGGCGGGTCGTTGACATCCGGCACGTCGTCATTGGTGCCCAGCTTGCCGTCCTTGCCCGGAAGCGCTTTCTGCGTGCAGAAGTGATTCGTGAGCGGGAACAGCGGCATGGCCGGACTCAAACGGGCGTTGAGCATCAGCGTGATGGTCTGGCCCAGCAGCACGTTCTGGAACTTGCCGTTGCTGTCCACCGGAATCGGCGTGGGCGTGATCTGACACGTGTTCTGATTGAGTGTCTTGTCGCCGATGTTGGGCAACGTGTTCGGTGTCACACCCGCCGGCAGACGCAGCACGATGCAATCGGCCGCGTTGTAGTTGATGGTCAGCGACCGGCCCGGCCTGCCCAGCACCAGCGGGTCGTTGGACAGCAGGTTACGGATGATCTCAATCGTCCGGACACCGTTGAAGGTGCCGCCGTAGTTGCCGTAGAAGCCCTGTGTGACCGAGCACAACGCATCCGCCTGGCAGTGGATGGTCATGGTCTGATCACACTGCTGCGAGGTGTTGCCGCAGCGGTCGAAGGCCTGGAAGGTCTTGCTCATGCGATACGTCCACCCTTCGGGCCCGTAGGTGGTTTTTTCGTCCACCACGATGACACTCGGGTTGGGATCGCAGTTGTCGGTGGCCGTCGGCGTATCGAACACAACCGACGACGGGCATTCGAGCGTCTTGTCGCTGCCGCATCCGGAGATCACCGGCGCGATGTCGTCATCGATGGTGATGAGCTGCGTGACATCGGTGGCGTTGCCGCACGGATCGGTGACGCGGTACCGGCGCGTGATGGTGGCCGGACAGGTTTTGCCGTCCGACTCATCGCTCACGAACGTGACCGTCACCGCACCGCAGTTGTCGGTGGCCTTGATGCAGGTGATGTCGGGAGCGGGCACTTCACCCTCGCACTCCACCTTCAGGCATCTCGGCGCGCGCACGATGACCGGCGCCGTCTTGTCGTCGACGACGATCTTCTGCACCACGTCGGTGGTGTTGCCGCACGCGTCCGTCACGCGGTAGGTGCGCATGATGGTGGTGCTGCAGGTGGCGCCGTCGGACTGGTCGCCCAGGTGCGACACCGTCACCGCACTGCAGTTGTCGGTGGCGTGAACGATTCCAATGCTGGGCGCGGGCACATCGCCGATGCACGACACGGTGACGTCGGCCAGCGGATCCACCACCGGCGCGGTCTTGTCGTCCACGGTGATCGTCTGCACCCAGTCCTTGGCGTTACCGCACGCGTCCGTCGCGCGATACGTCCGCAGGATGCTGGTACCGCAGCTCTTGCCGTCCGACTGATCGCCCACCCACGTGACCGTGGGTTGGCTGCAGTTGTCGGACGCCGAAATCAGACCGGTGTCGGGAGAGGGAATCTCACCCGTACAGGAAACCGTGACGTTGGCCGGGCCCTGGATGGTGGGCGCGGTGGTGTCGTGAACGGTGATCTGCTGCACACGGTCGGTGACGTTGCCGCACGCGTCCGTCACGCGGTAGGTGCGCGTGATGGTTTCGGGGCAGCTCTTGCCATCCGACACGTCGGAAAGGAAGGCCACCACCGGCGAGCTGCAATTATCGCTGGCGGTGACCAGGGCAATGTCGGGCGCAGGGATATCGCCCTTGCATTGCACAGTAACGGGATAGAGCAGACCCACAATCGGCGCCGTGGTGTCGTCGATGGTAATGGTCTGGGTCTTGTCGGTGGTGTTGCCGCACGCGTCCGTCACGCGGTAGGTGCGCGTGATGACTTCCGGGCAGGTTAGGCCGTTGGAGACATCCGAAATATGTTTCACGGTCGGCGTGCCGCAGTTATCGGAGGCTTTGACAGCCGCGATGTTGGGCGCGGGAACGTCGCCCGCGCACTGCACCGTGATGGGCACCAGGTCCTCCACCACCGGCGGCGTGGTGTCGTGCACGGTGATCTTCTGCGTCACATCCACAAAGTTGCCGCACTCGTCACTCACACGGTAGGTACGCGTGATGACCTCCGGGCACTTCTGGCCGTCGGATACGTCGCCGAGATGCGTGGTCGTGATCTTGCCGCACTCGCCGTTGGCCACGATGGAGTTGGGGTTGACGGCGGGAATGTCGCCGTCGCACTGCACGGTCACCGGCCCGGGCGAGGACACAATGTTGGGCGGCGTGTTGTCGACCATCCGGATGATCTGCGTCGCCTGTGTCGAATTGCCGCAGTGGTCGGTGGCCGTCCATACACGCTCGATGGTGTAGTTCTGGGCGCAACCGCCGGGGATCAGGGTGTCGTGATAAGTCACGGTGACGTCCTGGTCGCAGTCGTCGGAGGCGGTGGCCACACCCACCGAACTGGGCTGGGGCGACTCCGTGCAATCCAGCGTCACATCCGCCGGCGGCGTGAGAACCGGTGGCGTGTGATCGAGACACAGGTTGATCTGATAGGGTTCGATGAAATCCTTGAGCACGGCGTCATCCGCGGTGGACGACTTGGTGCGCACGAATACCGTGGCGATGCCGAAGCACGTGCCGAAGTTGGGAAGCAGCGCATCCAGATTGACTGCCGCTTCACCGAACTGGTTGATGCCGTAGGTGTGGCTTCCGAAGGCGTCGTAGGTGGAGGTAACGGCGGAATCGATGTTGGCGGCCACAAACGCCTGACCGGCGGGGAAGTTGATGGCCACGTAGTCATAGCCGGTGCCCACCGGCTGCCAGCGCTGCGCGAAGAATTCGGCCTGGCTGCCGCCCTGAGTCAGGTGGATGGTCAGCAGTACGTCGCCCACAGTGCGGCCGTTGGCGGGGCCGTTCGACGTGAAGGTGCCGTTGGCGTTCTTCATCAGCCTCGCCTGCAGGAACTCGAAGTCGATGTAGCTTTCGCCCTTGATGGAACCGCGGTCACCGGCCAGTCGCATCCAGTGATTGCCGCTGTTGTCCTCGGTGAAATACACGAGGCCGTTCTCGATGTCGTCCTTCTGCGGGACGCTTCCCGATTTCCATTTGTACGAATTGGGGTTGGCGAACACCTTGTTGCTCCCGTCAAACACATCGGAGTCGGCGTTGCCGACGTTGTCCAGAATGTGAATGGTGGTCGACGGATCCTTGGGCTGGCCGTTGTTGAACAACACACCGGTGCCGGGTCCGGCCGGGCCGTTCAACCAGTCGTCACCCAGCCCGATGATGCCACCGGGATTGTTGGAGAAGAGGTTGCCGTCGATTTCAAACTGACCGCCCAGGCCGGGTTGCGGCACCTGGGCGTAGGCGTTGCTGAACACGCCGAGACATGAAACGACGATGACGGGGGCGAACACCCGCAGACTGATTGAGCCGAAGAAATGGTTCGGGGCACGCATTTCGGCTCCTTGCTCCGCGGCCAGGGCGATGCGTCGCGATATAGCGCGGCGGACCACCGGCGTGCGGCGAGCTGGAAGAACTCAGGTCACAAACGGAAAACAGAACGCAACGTGGATTTAGCTGACGCATCGCGCATGGCATCGATCGTGCCGGGACGCGCGGGTATTGATAATCAACAGCTTGACGCAACCCTACGCCGGATGGCGTGGGGGTTTGTGAACAGCGCGCCCCCCGGTGGTGCGGGCAAGCGCGCATTTCGAACGGAGGCGGCGGTTGGAACTTCCAGAAAAGGGAGGCGTGTCCCTTGCCCGACCGGAGATGGCCGCACGACGCGCCGTCGCGGAGGGGAATTGCCGGTTTTCCGCGGATTCGGGGGTGAGTTTACAGCCCCGTGCATCCCGTGCTATAAAGGACCGTCGCGTCTAACCGGAGGTCCCCGAGATCATGAAGACATTGTTGCGTGCCGCCGCCGTGCTCACGGTGCTGGGCGTCCTGGCGTTGGTTGCCTGTTCGCAGAAGGGGTTCAATACCAATCTCACCATCGAGCCCAAGCCCACGCCGGGGGTCGACTGGTCCAAGTACAAGACCTGGAGCTTCGGCCGCCAGGGAGAGTACGTCCTCACGCACAACGACGTGCTGGACAGTCCCAACTTCCGCAAAGCGGTGGGCGACCACACCGTCGCGGAGATGAACAACCTGGGCTACGAGCACGTCAACAGCAATCCCGACATGCTCATCATGTTCCACGTCATCATCGAACAGCGCTTTGACGAGGTGAAGAACAACCCCGCCTATGAGGGATTCGACATGCAGTGGGCCCATTCGAGTGAAGACGATACCTGGCAGGAGGGCTCGCTCATCCTGTTCGCGATCGACGCCAAGACCGGACAGCAGATCTGGATGTCGACCGCCAAAGCCGAACTCGACAAGCGGTCCAACTTCGAGACCAAGAAGCGGCGCTTCAACCAGGTCGTCACCGAGATGCTGTCGGACTTCCCGAAGCATACGATGTAAGGATATCCACCGCCACGCCGCCAGTTTCCGGCGGCGTGGCAACCCTCTTGATACTGTAAACTACTCCCTATTGAACGGCCCGCGTCGCGGCCGTATACTTTTCATCAGCCTACCCACTCGGGAGACGACGTCGGCGGGGCCACCGCCGACGGAGTGCATTTCACATAGTCTGCCAAGGAGGGCCGAAATGAGAACCTCTCTGCATGCGGTGCTCATCCTCGGTGTCATCCTGCCCGCAATGGCGAGCCCCGTACTCGCGAACGATTCCTTCTTCGACGTTTACACTATCAAGCCTACTGAAGGACTCGCTCCCCATCTCGCGCATCAGGCAAGCACGCTTCATCAAGATGGTGCGACGTACGCTCTCGATCTCTACGACAGCATTACTCTGGAGTCAGTCACCTGGGGTACGCCGACCGGCGTCAGCCCGTACATGCGCTGCACGTCGGTAAACTATGCGACACCGAACCCGGATATTGCGCGTTACCTGTTCGTGCAATACGTCAACCGGGACGGGCGCACCCCGTGGAATCAACAGTCTTTCTGGGATATCCAGTTCCAGTCGGCGATGCAGCTGGGTGATCCACCGGCGGGACTCATGGTGATCAATTCCGGCGCGCCGCCGGGTTCCGTCGATAGTTTTTTTGATATCAGCTATACGGGCAGCGGGTTCGATATCAACTACCGTGTCCAGGCAGCGTCGGGTTTTCACGACATCAACCTGCATGGTAGCATTCAGAAGGCGACGCCACTTACCTTCCTCTCGCTCATGAATTCGCCTTCTGGCGCCGCGGTGTTCGATATCGAGCTGACCCTGGACTGGACAGGTGGAGCAGTCGACGAAACCAAGCCGATCGTGCAAATTGTTACCACGGGGCAATACACGACCAGTCCGGTGCGGATACAGACGGCGACATGGGGGCGTACGAAGATTCTTTACCGGTAGTAGACATTTTTGCTCGCATGGCGTATGAAAATAGGGTCGGCATGTCTCGCGTGCCGGCCCTCCTTTTATGACACGCAAGCCAACCGTTCGCCGCCAGTTCGACCAGGCGTTTTTCAAACGCTACTACCATGATGCCACGACGTCGGTGATTTCCGCCGATGATGTGTTCAAGCGCGCGTGTTTCGTGCTGGCGTATCTCGCACACCTGCAGGTGCCGGTGCACACTGTGCTGGACGCGGGTTGCGGCACCGGGCTGTGGATGCAGGCGCTGCACGACATCGACCACTCCATCGACTACTTCGGCTTTGATCCCAGCGAATATCTGTGCCGCAAACACGGCTGGCTGCAGAGCACGGTCGCGGAGTTCCGCACGCGGCGCCGCTTTGATCTGGTGGTGTGCCAGGATGTGATGCAGTACATGCCGGCCGCGGAGGTGGAGCGCAGCTTTGCCGCCATCGCCAGGGCGTGCCGCGGCGCCCTCTATTTCGACGTGCCCACCAGCGACGACATCGATGACGGATTTCTGGACATGAAAAGAACCGACCGGAAGATCCACGTGCGCAGCGCCGAGTGGTACCGCCGGCGCCTGCGCAAACACTTCGTGAATGCGGGGGGTGGCGTGTTCGTCATGCCCGACGCCCGCACCGTTCTGCTCGCGCTCGAACGCGGGCGCTGAAAGGAAGCGCATGGAGCCGCAGGCCGCTGCCACCCCGAAACCGCCGTACTACTGTGTCATTTTTACGTCACTGAGGAAGAAGGACGCGATCGATGAATACGGCGATGCCTCCGAGCGTATGCACGCCCTGGCTCGCACCATGCCGGGTTATCTGGGAATCGAGAGCGCACGAGGGGAGGACGGAGTCGGGATCACGGTGTCCTACTGGGAAAGCGAAGAGGCCATCAAGAACTGGCGCGAACACGCCGAACACCTGGTGGTGCAGAGGATCGGCCGCGAACGCTTCTACGAATGGTACGAGTCACGCGTCGGAAAGGTGGAACGCGCGGTATCGTTTCGGAGTGAGACGTAGCTGACACTCTATTTCTTTGTCTGACTGGTCGTGCTCGCCGGAGACGGCGCGCTACTCCCTGAGCCAATGGTCACGCTGGCGCGGTCCGCGCTACCGGCATCCACCTGAGTGGTGATGGCGATGCGCGACGCATCGCCGTAGAGATGCGGCCGGAGCGTGGCGACCACTTCGTCGGCAATCGATTTGGCGGCGTTGAACGTGGGCGCGGTGACGTTTACGCGCACGGGCACCGCCGGCGCCACCGTTTCATTCAACCGCGTGGCGGCTTCCAGCACCGTGGCTTCGGGTACGCGCTGCTGCACGCTCTCCAGGGGCACCGAGAACGACATGCTGATGTCGCCCTTGTTCTGGGCGAGATGGGGAGGAATCTCGAACGAATCCCCCACGAAGCTGCGCTTGTTGCCGGCCTTGTCGGCGGCGTTGAGCACGTACGAATAGGTGAGATCGGAGCGCGCGGGCGTGCCGTCGATGGTGGTGCCATCCCACGTGATTTCCTTGGGCGGTTTGCCGTCGCCCTTGAAGCGTGCCACGGTCTTGCCGCGCGAATCCGCCACTTCGAGGCTCCACTGCTGGACACCGCTGACGGCGGGACGGAAGCTCGCCACGGGGCCGTCGCGGAACGAATCGAACCACGGCCGGGGCGCGTACGGCGACCGTTCGTACACGGGCCGGCTGAGCAACGGGTCCACGAAGTTGTAGGAATCGGCACCCAGCACCGCGTTGACGCTGACCCAGTCGAGACCGGGGGCTTTGGTGGGGTCGACGTTGAGTTTGAGTTCGGGCTTGTCGAACTGCACACGCACGCGGTCCTCACCCTGAATGGTGATGCTGTTGAAGTTCTTGCCCTCCGCACCGGCATCGATATGCATCGTGCTGTCCGGCGCCGCGCTCTCCGCTTTGTTTGTTGACGAGGTCTTCGCCTGGGTTCCAGCCGCATAAACTCCCGGTGCGATCGTCAACAGTGACGCGACACCGAACATCACGACGCGTTTGTGCTTCAACATGGTCCACTCCTCAAGCTGTCAGCTGCTCCAGAGACGCTGCAAGGCTCGCTCTCCGCTCCTGCTCCTCGCGCTCCGTCGCAATATCGAAATCAAAATGCGCTCGTCAAAGTCGCGTTCGAGCGACCTTGCAGCGTCTCCTTCCAGGCAAACTAACCGTCGCTCAACCGGTAGTTGAACGTGATGCGCCCCCACTGTTCACTGGATCCGGGCAGCGCCACAAACTTCCATTCCAGAAGCGCGGCGACGGCGCGGTCGTCAAAATCAGAAAACCCGCTGGTGCGCTCGACGAGCACGTTCTCTTTCACACGGCCGTCGGGCAACACGAAGAAATACAGTGTGACGGATCCTTCGGTGCCATCGCGCTTGGCCCAGTCGGGATAGTCGGGGACGCGGTAGTGCACGACCGCGCGGTCCGCAACCGGACCCACCAGATTGGCGCCCGCCAGATTGCGTGCACCGCCGCCCGCGTGCGTGGCGGGTGTGGGTGCCGACGACGTCGGGACGTCGACAACCGCGGCCGCCATGA
>OBLQ010000122.1_pt1 | contig 26049 bp, 43 predicted proteins | sample 1519881 | NCBI WGS metagenome assembly OBLQ01 (sample SAMN01911456, study PRJEB22533) | soil metagenome | biome: Soil | place: Malaysia | collected 2012-04-30 | depth DG_metagenome m | reverse complement strand
CCACCGCCGCCGACGAGCCGCGGCCGTGGCGAAGTTCAGACCATCGAGAGGCCCGGAGACGCGCGCGACCGAGCGCACGCGAGGCGCGCCCGGTGCTGGCTGCGCCCGAAGCGAGGCAAGCGCGAGCCTGGCGGCTGGGGTTGGGTTGCGGCTTAGCCCGCGCACGTTCCGAGCGACCTGTTTCGCCTTGGCCACAAGCAGGGCGTCGCTCCGGTCTCCGACTCCGGCGCGAAGTCGCTCCGCTGCGTTCGCCGCCTGATCGGTCATGTCGGCGATCTTGTTGGCGGCGGCCATGGCGGCGAGACCTTCCCCACCGATCGCGCCAAAGAACCGATCGGCCTTCCGTGTGACGGCACCCTGGGCGATCTGCGTGGCAGCGGTCACCATGGCGCGGTCGAGACGCCGACCGCGCGTAGCGGCCAGCACAGTCCCGGCTGCCTGCTGCATCCTCGGGTCCACGTAGCGGCCTGCCAGCCGTGCCGCGTTCGCCAGGACCGCTCGATCAGGACGCTTTCCGCGAGCGACGGCGAGCGCCGTGTCAAAAGCGGCCTGCCCGGCCGCTCCGCCCGGGACCGCTTGCCGCGCACCGGCGAGGAGAGCCCGGTCGACGCGCTGTCCAGAGGCCACGCCGATGCCGGCCTCGAGAGCCGCTCTGGTGAGCGCTCCGCCTGGCAGGGAGGACATGGCGCCGGCTCGTGCCGCCTGCGCCAGCGAGCGACCTCGGGCGAGGGCCGCCGCTGTTCCGAGACCGGCTGCCACGCCCGTCCCAAGTCCAGGAACAAACGAGGCACCGGTCCCGGCTGCCTCGAGCGCTGTCGCACCGTATCGGCTGATGGCCTGGCGCGCGAACTTCGGAACGCGCTTCTCGTAGGCCGTCTTGATGGCCTTCGTTGCGGTGCGCGTCGCCTTGCGGACGACAGTCTTCGTTGCGTGCTTGACGGCCCTTGACGCCCTCTTCGACGTCCGCTTGAGCCAGCCTCCGAGACCATCGACCGATCCCAAGTCCTCACCGATCTCGGGCTGCGCCTGCACACCAAGCAGCGTCAGCTGATGCTGGATCTCGGCGGCGATGTAGGCGACTGGGAATCCGACGCTCCACTGTCCTCCCGCCTCGGTGCCGATGTCGAGCCAGAGTAGGCTGTTCTCTCGGTCCCATCGAAAGGCGAGAGACCGAATCACGACGCTGACGGGTGCTTGCATGGTGGCTGTGTCCTCTCGGCGCCCTACGGCGCGAGCCAGGGCTGCTCGCGGTAGAGCGCGGAAACGTTCTGCTCGCCGACTGCTTCGGTAACCGCTGCGACGACGTCCAGGGCCTCGTCGATGCGCTGCTGCGTAGGCACGGCCGGAGGCTTGCTCGGGTATCCCTGTCCGGTCTCGTTCGCTGCGCTGACGCGCAGGGCTGCGGCATGCTCGCGCTTGCCGGCCCGCTCGAGCTGGTCAGCGATCTCGAGCAACTTCGTGCGATACGCCGTCACGCAGGAAGGCAGGAGATCGCCCTTGCTCCAGTATCGTACGCGCGGGAGCACCCCGACCTCTTCGGCCATTCGGTATGCGCCCTTCTTCCCGAACTTGCCGTCGACGGTGAGCCCGGCCTTGGCCTGCCACACCCGAATCTCGGGCTGTAGCTTGGTCTTCCAGTTGGCCTCATCCTCCACGCTGATCATCTTGCGGGCGAGGGCGATGGTTCCGATCGGATCGACCTCCGGAGCGGTCTCCGGAGGAGGACTCACAGGCGGGGCGACCGGGGGAGTCACCACCACCGGGGGAGCCGCGGGCGGAGCCACGACCACAGGCGGGGCGACCGGGGGAGTCACCACCACCGGGGGAGCCGCGGGCGGAGCCACTGGGGGAGGAGTCACGGGCTGAGGCGGGGGCACCACGACCGGCTCGCCCCCCTCACGCCGATCGACGACCACGGTCGGCGGCTCGTAGGGAGGAGGCGCGGCAGTCATCGCGTCGATTCGCCGCTTCGTCTCGGCCGCACGCTCCGGCGTTCCGTACGTCTCGAACAACGTCCAGGCATACTGGAGCGTCGGCTTGTCGAGCTCTCCAGCGAGCACCTGCGCCCAGACTCGATCGAGCTGAGCCTGCGTCGGGCGTCCGCCGTTCAGGCGTTCCCACTCCTGGCGCGCGCGTTCTGCCTCCGCACGTGCGGCGGCATCTGCCGCCTGCGTCGCCTGAATCGATGCGATGCGGGCCGACACGTTCGAGGCTTGCTGCGTCGCTCCCTTGCTCTGCAGGAAGGCCACGGCCTGCCGAAGCCAGGTGAGATCCAGCATAGCGGGATCCATGGCCTGTTGGTAGACCTGATCGACCTCGCTCGTGCCAGTTCGCTTCTTGGAGCTCGCTGCAGCAGCTCCGCCGATGAGTAGGGCCGGGATGATCAGAATGAGGGGATTCATGGGAGCCTGCCGTTTGCTGCAATGCAAATCTTGGACGGGTCCTCTAGAGACCTGTCCGCGCGTCGCACGAGCACGTGATAGCGTGGAGGCCGGAAGTCACATACGACGGTGGCAGGCTCGAGCGACGCGAGGAGCTCACCAACCCGCCAGATGACGAGGTCATCGCAGTCCCCATAGCCGCGAGCGAGGACTGTCCAGGGGTCGTCGAAGTACTCGGTTCCCGTTCCGCGGTCCGGCTCCGGACGGAAACGGATTGCCGAGGCGTATAGGGACGGCAGCGGCCGGCCAAGCAAGACCTCCCTGGCGACTCCCTCTGCAGCTGCCTGCAGGAGGGCTCTGACAGTGAGGGCGAAGGCACGACCGCTGCCTCCTATCGATAGGACGACCCGCACGGGCCGCCCTACGCTCCGCGGATGCGACGGCCCTTCAGCGCGACGTTGGGAGTGATCGCAGCTGCGCTCAGGTTGACGAAGTCGATCAGGATCCGACCGCTCGTCTGAATGGTCGGGTAGTTGACTCCGTTCTGAGTGCTGACCTCGGTGAAGAGGTCGGCCGGGATGGGGTTGCCCTCGATCAGGTTCACCGAAGCGATCTTGATGTTCGAGATCTGCAGGCCGGGGGCCTGCCAGCTCGGAACAATCACCGCGATGGGCTTGAACGGGTTGTCCACCTGGATCTGCAGGGTGTGCGTGCCACCGAGCGCTGCAATGGCGACGCCGTCGTAGCCACCGACGTCGACCTCGTCCTCGCGAGTGAACGGCCTGTCGGTGTAGAGCTTCGCCTTGAGTGCCTCGACCATCTCAGTCGGGTCGCCGATGTCGATGTCTCCGATATCGACGTCGCCGACTCTGCCCCTGCCCATCAGCCTGTCATACACGTTCATGTTCGTCTCCGTTGGTTCTGAGCGGCCGGAGCCGCGGGCGATCGTTTCGTGTCGTTTCCCCGGTTCAGCCGGCGGCTGCCGAAATGCCCTTGTCACGCGCCAGCGCGTAGAGCGGCCCGGTCACGAGCCCGACTCCCACGCTCGCCATGTGCATGCCACCAGGGACCCAGCCGGACAGACCGGCTAGTGCCATGATGACGCCGATCCCGGCCATGGCCGGGACGCCGAAAACCTTGGGGTCTCCCCAGTACCCGTCGACGAAGCCGGCGACTCCGCCGCCGAGTGCCACCTCGACCACCGTGACAGCTCGTTCTTCCTGGATGCGCGCCTTCTCGCGCATGTTTGCCAAGGTGTTGCGAGCCGACTCGGCGCGACGGGCAAGGGCCTGAATTGCTTGAGATGCCATGTGCGTTTGTCTCCGGTCCGAGAGGGATTGCACGTTCAGAGTACCCCGCGCTCCGGTCGTCCGGATTGCCCGGCGTCGGACATAGCGATACACTTTGGCCAACGTGGCAAGCATTCCGGACGTCCAGTACGCGAAGTTTTTGCTCTTTTCCTACGGCGGATGGTTCGGGCCGCCGCTGGTCGAGTGGCAGGGCACGCCGATCGATGGCCGCAAGCGGCTAGCAGGTTGGACCGCACTCAGCATGCTGGGCAAGCCTCCAACAACCGTCGCCACCGACTTGCGCTCGGCGGCGCGACTGGTTCTGCTGGCTGGTCATGCCGATCGCGCGTACTCGATGCTCGGTGCGTCGATACCGTACGACGCCACCACGGCGGCGCTGCTGCGTGTTCCTCCCGAGGTCGGTGCTTCGCTGGTTGCTCAGCACCGGCGCGCACGTCGCCGTCCCCGCAAGGCTCCGCGACGTCGGGAGCAGGTTGTGAAGCGACTTCGGTCGCTCTACCTCGAATGCTCTGAACGCGGGCGAGAGCTCAAACTCAACGACCTAAGAGAGGTGCTGGATGACTGGGCGTAGTCGAATGGTGATGATTCTCGTTGGAGCTGCCGCCGGGGCAGTGGCGCTCTTCTCGCGTAGACCGCGACTTCTTCAAAACAAGCCGATGCCGTCCGACTTTGTGAATCCGGTCGCGCCTCCGACAGTCTCTCCGGGTGGCGTGGGACATTGGTCTCCCGTGGCGACCGGAGCGGACGGTGCCTACCACCTCGAGCCGGGGGCTATCTACCGAGGAAGCTTCGAAGTCATGGGCGTCGCTTCGTGGTTCGATTCCGAGTCAGCTGTTCGCGGCAAGGCGGTCGGCCTCGGTGCTCCGCTTTCGAGAGCCACCGACCTCGGAGGGGATCGCTATGCGGTCGAGACGGTTCCGCTTCCCGGTCCGGTGATTCTGACACCACACCCGGCCGTGAAGGTCGAGAGGATCGAACGGTGGCAGACGAACTAGACCTTCGGAGCCTCTACTGCGAGGAAGACTTTGCTCCGGAGCTATCTGACCACTCGCGCGGCGGTCACTCGTGGATTGTGATCGTCCACTACTTTCGCGAGGCCGATCCGACTCGTTGGTACGGGTCCGAGTTTCGCGTTGTCGCTCCGAACGCGCGTGACGCACTGAGCGTCGCCGGGGTGCGAGCTGCGTCCGTGCTTCGAAGCCACAACCAGTGGTCAGCAAAAGCCGGTCACGTCTCATCGGTCCTGTCCGGGTTCGAGGTCTTCAGCATAGCCTGGCGCGGACGGGTCGGGCGTTGGACTCGCGACGAGCTCGGAGAGCCCGAGTAATGGTCCAGGGACCGAAACCAACGGAGACGATCGTCGGAACCGTGCAACGCAAGTCGGGTAGCCGAATCGAGGTCGCACTTCGGTCCGGACGTTCTCCGTTGCTCATCGTACGGGAGGGAAAGAAAGAGCTCTGGCTGTCGCTCCAGCAAGCCGCCGAGCTGGCGAGTGTGCTGGACCACGGCCTAGAAACATCGGAACGCAGGCAAAGGATGGTGCCAAGATGACCGCCGAACAGATCGCACAGTTGAAGGCCAAGCTACTCGAAAGAGGCAAAGAGTACAAAGAGGGCTACGCCTCAGGACTCGCCGCCGTATCGCGTCGCATGCTCGAGGATGCTCGAGCAGCTTCCGAGATACCTGGCAGCAGCCAGGTTTTCGAGTATCTCCAAACGATGGCCCTCGAGCTCGCCGACGACGCGGAAGCGCTTCGAGGATGAGGTTCGGGCGACATAGATCCACGACGGCCCCGCCCATGCGGAAGATAGCGGTTCGACTTTCCCGCGAGCTGCTCTTTCGGCTTGGGCAGGTCGCCAACGAAGTCGGAGCCAGTCAGTCGGCGGTGATTCGTACCGCGCTGACCGACTGGCTCCGAGACTTCGGACACAAGCGGAGGCGCCAAGCCTCCGGCGCCGCGCTAGACGAAGAATGACGTTTTCTCGTCCGGCCACTGAACGCGCTGGGCAAGATGTCCGAAGCGCAACTCAGTGGCGAGGAAGACGCCGCGGCCCTGCTGCCACTCCCAAGATCCATAGGTCCAGTCTTCGCTGCCCCAGGCGATCTCGCCCTCGGCATTCTTGCCCGGACCAGAGGCGCAGATAGCTGGGAAGGTCGTGCCCTCCGTCTGCTTGATGGCCGGCGCCTCTTTGCAGTGCTCCAGGAATGCCATTGCCGTCTGACAGAGTGCCCCGAGACCCGAGACGACTCCAGGCATCGAATAGACGCGCTCCGCTTCACCGGGTTCCTGCATGTGAATGACGAGCGGTTCGATCGGCGGGATGCACGGTGCCATGGCGTAGTGTGCCGGGTCGTTGCGCTTCACGTAGGCGCCGGAGATTGCCGGAGCGTTCTTCAGTCGGTACATCGCCTGGTCCGTCAGTGGCTTACCTCGGAGCTCCGGAGGGATCGGCCGCTGGGTGGCGGTGAAGAGCGTCAGGCGGAAGAGCTCCCGGACCGTGACGACGTCGACCATCATATCCCCATCGAGCCAGAGCACAGAATGAAAGCGCCCGGTGTCGCTCACCAACAGATCGCGCGCAGCGCCAGCGATCTGACAGCGGTGGAGGGCGACGTCGGAGTTTCCGTTCGTGCGAATCTTGCTGGCGCCTGCTTCGGTGAGTCGGTCGATGGTCGCCTCAGTCTCGAAACTGAGACCATTATGCGTGATGCAAAGCACCAGCAGGCCCTCGAGCGGTTTCGTGTTCATGGTCTGTTTCATGTCTCGCTCCTATTCTGGTGGCACGCCCAGATCGAACGTACCCTCTATCAGCGCACGCTGCGCCCGGAATGCCCAGCGGTCGTAGTCGCTGGGGTAGTCAAAGTCTTCGGTGAAGTCGTCCAACACCACGAGGTTCGGGAAATGCGTGTGAGTGCCCGAGTACCCGTGTCCCTCGAGATGCTGGTACACGGCCCAGGCAAGCAGAGGCGCCTCACCTCGGGCGTGCGCCGCTCCAACCTCTCGGCATGCCTCTTCGAGTGTGTCATGCATGCATCTGCGGAACGAACAGCCCCAGAGCTCCCGGTACGGCTTGCCTGTATACCTCGACGGCCCAGGTCGGCCGAACCAGATCATGTCGCCATCGAGGCCGGCGATACGCTTAGCGGCCCACTTCGAAAGCCAGACGTCGCCCCAGACGATGATCGTCCTGCCACTGACTGACCAACTAGATCGAGACGAGGTCAGTTTCTCGACCGTCGGTCCAGCGATCGGATGAGCGTCCCTCGAAAACCAGAATGCGTACCGATCTCGAAGCCCCGGCACGAGCGTCGGGGCCGCCGGTGCATCCGGGCGACCGATGATCGCAAACGCAGCATTCGGCAGCGACGTTCCCAAGAGTCGCAGGCTTCGGTGCAGGATCGGCTCGCGGTCGAGTCCTGGTGCCATGTACTTGTCCACGCCGAGGTAGTTCTCCCATCGGGTCTGTTCCCCGGCGCACGGAATCACAACAACGTCGCTCATCGGAATCCCTTTCCCTTTCCAACGTACCTTTCTCGCAGGTTCCCCTCCTCGTCACGCCAGACGAGATAGATGTAGGGACCATGCGGGCACCCCGAGCAATGCTTGCCACACGGGATGCGCCGCTCGCGGTAGCGTGCCGGCTTGCCGTCAACCTTGGTGGGCCGCTTCTTCTTCCGCTTCATGGGTTCGCCTCGAAGAATGCGCGGGCAAAGCCCGGCGGTGTGATGGCTCGGTGGGCCGCCCTGCGGCATGGTCCCAGCCTGGTGCGTCCTGGATCACAAATCGGGCAGAAGGGTCCACCTCCGAGCGGCTTGACGTACATCCGCCTCGGGATGGTGTAGCCCGGAGCCAGTCCCGCAGGCCGGGCCGGAGCTTTCTCGCCGGACTGACGATGAGAGCCTCCCAGGTAGTGTGAAGGCCCCTGGTTGCCCGTGGCACGCCGATCGGCTTGACCCAGGGGCATACGTGTACGTCGCCCGGACAGAGCGACAGAACGAACTTCAGGGCCCCTGGCGATGTGCTCAGCGCCCAGCCGTCGTAAACCTGCAGGGACGACACGAGGGCCACGTGATCGACCTCGCCCCGGTATTCGGGCCGGTCGCCGTAGCACCGAGCCGCCATGCCAGGGTATGGGGGATCGGCGTACGCGAGCCGCTTCGGCTCGGCCTCTTCGCGAAGCGTCGCCACGCGTCCTCGGAGACGCCAGGCCGCCTGGCGGCACCGCTTCGAACAGTAGATTCGATCTGGAATCCGGTCGGGAAGTGGTTCGCCACACCACGGACACGATCCACTGTGGATCACTTCCTGCCCCCCTGGACGAGTCGTAGATGTGGCACGGGTTCCCCGACTGGCTGCTCGACCGCCGGACCGACGTTGCTATCGTACCAGCTGAGCATCTCTCCGACGTTGGGGTCCCTCCCCCCGGTCAGTGCAATTGCAAACACCTCGGAGCCAGCTCCGTCACGAATGGCGGCCCGCCTCGCCGCCCTCCGAACGAAGTGCCGCGTTCGGACGACGACGAGGTTCCCCACCGGCCTGCCAGTTATGAAGTGGTACACGCCCCTCGCTACTTGTCGCAGGGCAGCGGCTTGCCAGTGAGCCGCTGCAGGTAGGTCGAGCTCTCCTGCCCGGACATGCGGGCCTCTGACGCCAGCACACCGAGCACGTGTAGCAGCTTGTCCTCCGATTCCGACTTCTCCGCCTCGAGCATGGCCTTCCACATTGCCGATCGTAGCCCTTCGGCATTCACCTCGACCTGGCTCACGTACACGGGTTTGTTCGGAGTCGGGAGAGCCGCGGACGCTTCGGCCGTGTCGATGCCGCACCGGAGACAACTCCGACACCGGCAGTGCAGCTTGTCGAGCTCAAGCCCCACTACGAACGTATGGAGCAAGAGCCACCAGCCGTCCGGCATTCGAATCCAGGTCACCTCTGGCATGGGTCCGATGCGCACCCGGTAGACCGTCGCTCTGCCCTCGTCGCCACAAAGAGCGCATCGAACGAAGAGAGGCTCCACGGTGGTGTCGAGCGGCTTTGGGTAAGGTGGTGTCTCAGTCTTGATCGGTGTCAGTGTCAGCGTGTCCTTTGCCATGTTCCGTTCCTCCAGGTTGTAGACCGTTCACTTTCTCCAGGATTCGCATTGCTCGGCAGATCTCCCGGTGACACTGCGTCCACATCGAAAAGCGAAGGGAGTTCTTCCAAGCGTTGTTGACCTGATGAAGAAAAACGGCGTGCGTGGCCTTCATCAGGTTCGATTGGAGCAGAGTCGCCGTTTCCTCCGGAGCAGGGTGCGCTGCTCCCGTTCGATGCACCGCGCACGCAATGTAGCCAGTCGCCGCAAAGATGCCGGCCACCTTCGCCGGTCGCTCCAGCACGGCAAAGACAAATCTCCGGAGAGAGACCCGAAAATGAAGCTTCGGATAGTCGTTGAACAACATCAGCACGCCTCCCTAAACTGGTGCACCTCGTAGAGCGCACGCTGGTGGATCTTGTCGGGACTCGGAGGGTCCTCGTCGCCCTCCGGCGGAACCTCGGGAAGCTTGGCGAGCCGTTCGACTGGTGCGCGCATCCAACTGAAGTAGTGAATCCGAAACCCAGCCTTCGCGCAGCCAGCGGCATAGACAGCGACCTCGCTCAGATCCAGCACGCAGGCGTAGAGAGCTCCAGCGAATCCGGGACAGGTCCCGTGGACGATCGCAACCGTCGCTAGCTGTTCAGGTGTCATGACTTTGCGTGCTTCGCGGCGTAGCTATCTATGATGAGCGACGACCACTCTTCGACGGTGACCTGATCCCATCCGGTATGGTCGGCGATGTACTGAGCATTCTGCTTCATCCAAACGGCAGCAGCTTCGAGACTGCTATGGAGTTCGTCTCGCACCGAATGCGCGTACATCGCTAGGTTCGCCCACTGCCGAGCAGTGATGCGACGAGACCTCGTTGTCTGAATCGTTGCCATGGTCGTACCTCCAGGTTCTTACCCTACAACGCGAGACCAGCAGGCGCCAATCCCTGAGGGTAAGAAAGTGCGAGCGCCCCCGATCGACCTCAGTTTCCTGAGTCGTTTTCGCCTCCAGGCTTCACCCGCTTCTCCCCGTGCCAGTACTGCACGAGGTCACCTAGGACAGCGTTCGGCCCGTACCGGGCGACCTTCCCTCGGTTCTCCCTGAGCTTCTGTTGCTCGTCCTCCCAAATCTTCTCTTCGAGGTAGCAGGCCGCCGCGACGTTCTCTTGATGCTCGGGGGAGCCTCGATGGATCGGAAGCACGATCGGAAAACCGTCGTTGCACCACTGGCGACGAATGAGTGCACCGGTCCACCCTGCGGCCGTCTCCTGCCTCGGAGGCAGGAAGCCTCGACCACTGCGCAGGCGACGGAACTTCGGAGGGGCGGCGGTTGGTGCCTGCGTTATCTTGGCGACCTCGCCCGCGGTCGCATCGCTGAATCCAGCAAGCTTCGTCACGTAGCCGGCGAGCGCTTCCTTCGACCGTGCACGTTCGGCGGTGGACTGGATTCCCCAGCCGCTCTTGATGGCCGCGGCTCGTAGCTCTCCACGGAGCAAGATCTGCTCGCGCTCAGTCGCCCCCTTTGCAGCGAGCTCGGCCTGCTCGCGCTCGAGCTGCTCTGCGAGCTCCGGCGAGTAGATGACAAGATTCATGTGCGGCCAGCCCGAGCGATGTGCCTCGACCACGGACACCCACTCGATCCCGATCGGCTTCTGTCCGTCTCGCTTCTGTCGGTAGCGGAGGCGCGACATCAATGCACGGGACTGCGCGCCTAGCTCCCGGTACGCCTCCCGCAAGTCTCGGAAGCGACGCCAGCCGTGAGTCCGCTTGTCGAAGTATCCACGCTGGTCGAGGGTCAGAACGATGAAGACGAACCCTTTCGGGTCGAGTGGCTTGCAGGCTTGGGTGATGCGAGCAAACATCACCGCCGCCTCATGAGGCGCACACGCCTCGCAGCGCCACGAGTTGCACGAGTAGGGGATCCGGATGCGAGACTCTGGGGTGGCGACTCGCCATGTGAAGATCCACCAGTCCGTCGCACCCGCTCCGGCATGACAGTGGCGCACGTGCGGCGGAACGATGGCAGGGGCGATCCAGCCCGGCAGTCGCTTCGGTCTAGGTTTCCCCTTCGGCCGACCCCAAGGACGACCAACAACACCGGCCTCGAATCCAGCACCCAAAACCAAGCCCCCACCGGGAGCAACAACTTGGCCTCGGGCCGCTGTCACGAGACGGCTAGCCCTTCCACGTAGACTGGAATTCCCCGCAGAGTTCGAAACCGGACTGCGGGTCCGTTTTCGAACTTATCCTTGTACTGACAAGGGGCCTCCGGCGCCCTGGAAAAACCCTCCCGCGTCGCCTCCATCACCGGACGACGGCGCGCTCCGGCCGATGGTCCGCCACTCCGGCGGGAACCCGCCGGCGCAGTGGCCTGGACGTGACGACCGTGACGGTCGTGACGATCAGAACGGTAGCCACGAACGAGCGAACTTGAATTGACAACCGAGGCCGATTGTCGGGGGACCACGCGCTGGAAGCGATCTGCGTGGCGGGTTTTCACGTACCCACCTGCCGAGGCATCGAACCGCACATCCGCAGCTTCGGCTCTTGCCCAGCCAGCTGCCTTCGCCAGCTGGCGAAGCGCCCCACATTGCGCCGATGCTGGCTACAGCAGGGATACCACTCTCGAGCTGGATACTCCTCGGGAACGTACGGTCCCGGGTACTCCAGGGCCGCTGGACCGTTGCACACGAGGCAGTTCGGCAGCGGCAAGAGTCGCTGCTCGGCCAGTACCCTGCCCCGGCTCACGGCCGCCCCGTCGCGTTCTTCGCCATGCTCGCACCTCCGAGCCTTGAGGGTACGTCCCAGCTCAGGAAAAGGCAAAGGGCCAGACGGCCGAAACCGCCTGGCCCCTTGTGGAGGTACGGCGCGCATGGCGAGCGCGCTCGGACGTGGATCACAGTCTGAGGCCGCCCGGCCCAGCCGTCAACAAAGAACCGGCCCGCCACGGACCAGGCTAGCCGGTCAGCCCCGTGGCGGGCCGTGGGCGCACCATGCGCCGAGCTCTATTCTACCCGCTTCGCGACGCCGATTCCCAGCGCTCCATTTCCTTGGGTAGGTGCGTCAGGTTGTGGAGGACGATCTTGGCGCGTTCGTCGAGTACCTTCCACGGAAGCATCAGCTTCTCGAGCTCTGCTCCCGGCTCGATGTCGCGGTGGCTCTGCAAGACCATGTTGGCCCCGCCCTGCACCATCCACCACGCCTGATGAGCGTAGAGGGTTGCGTCTTGCCATCTCTCCTCATCGAGAGCCAGACGGCACTTGCGAGCGATGTCGGCGACAGGCCCCTCGCCGAACATGTCGTCAATCAGCTTCATGTAGATCTCTACATCCAGCTTCGGGCCGTTGTCGGGTCTCGCGTTCTTCGAATTACTCATCGTCTCGATCCCTTCCGCCTCGTCGGTTTTGGTTCTGTTGGCGTTTTCGGATCTGAATGCGGCGCTCGCAGCGTGGGCTCTGCCACTCGATGGGCTCGGACTCCATCACGATCGTCTGGGACCCGTCCTTATTTTCCCAGACAGGTCCGATCCTGATCCACTTGTCTCGCTTGTTGTCGCCTCCGCCGACGTCGATGATCGCGTAGGCGTCAGCCACGGGTTTCGGTCCGTCACTTCTTGACACATGTACCTCCTGGCGCTCATGCGCCGTTTCGTGTGTCGATGAGCTGCCAGAGCACGACACAAAACGTGATGGCTGCCCACAGGAATCCCATCGCTTGGGCTCCGCTCTTCTCCCACCCCATCGCCTCGAGCTGTCGCCAGACTCCGATCATGGCGAGGTACGGTGCAAGGAGGAGTCCGAGCGCAGCCGCCAGAATGAACCACACCGAGGGAGCTGGCCTCATGCTGACACCCGTCTCTCTGTCTCGGACGGGATGACAACGAGCCGGCGGACTCTCGACACTGGCACGCGGAAGAGCCACTGATGCGCCTTATAGAGTAGCGGCTTGTAGGCAATCGGCTGCGTCAAGATCCATCCGATGGGTCCAGTGAACCAAGGACTGTGCTGTGCATGCCTCCAAGTGGAGGTATCGAGGTTTCCGAACGCCGCTCTGCTTCCCGACTCGACGTAGCCGCGGACCACTACGCTGCCAACGATGGCACCTCGCGGGAGCTCCTTCAGTGGCGGCGGTTCCTGTCCGCCCACGATCCGGATGTACCTGGCGGCCTTCTCGTACTCCTCGACCGTGCACGTCTTGGACGCTTGGATCAGAATGCGCGAGTAGAGGGCCTTGTCCGGTGGCTTCCAACCACGGTTTTCGATGTTCTTGCGATAGGGCGCGTGAAAGACGGCCCAGGCCCAGGGCTGTCGAATGCTCAGGCCGTAGGCGAAGAGCTGGTTTTCATCGATCAGAGATTCGATCAGTTTGTTCGTATCGCTCATGGCAGCACCTCAGAAGAACGCGAGGACCGGAGTCCCGGACCCGGCCGTTGTCTGGAAACACCAGCCGCCATCTCGAGCCGGGGGGCTCGGCGGTAGCTGGTAGAGTGGAGAGCCGGAGCAACCAGGGTAGGCGGTTCCGTTGACCGAGACGGATCGGTCTGCTGGGAACGCCTGGCAGCTCCAGTTGTGGATCGCGTAGCCGAGCTCGGACTCGGTCACCTCGAGACACGAGGCATAGCCGGGAGGGTAGAGGTAGCCTCGCCCAAGTCCGTCGAAGCTGAGGGCCCCGACGTCGAGGGCCCCCTCGGGCGAGCAGAGACCGGCGCAGGGACCTGTCGGTGGCAGGCTACCCCCGGCCCCGGATGTGGGTGGACTAGCTCCGGCACCGGCGCCTCCAACTAGTCCACCGGTGCCCTCCGGTATCCCCGCGACTCCGGCGTCGCCGCCGGCGCCGGACGACGCCCCCCAGCTGAACGACCCACCCCCTCCCGTGAACGAACCGGCCCCTCCCGTGAACGGCACCCCCGCGATCCCCCCGTCGCCTCCTGGATTCGGCGACAGGGATCCCGCTTCTCCGCCGTCGCTGCTCGAGCCATGCGACGCCCCGGCGCCTCCAGAGTACTCCGGCGACGCCCCTGCTGCCGCGCCGTCGCCGATGGACGGGCCCGACGAGCCGGCGGAGCCAGCGGACCGCGAGCGAAAGTCTTCGCTGCTGCAGGCGAAGCAGAGGGCCACGAAGAGCGTGAAGATCAGAACCGTTAGCCTCGGCTGTCCGACGATCTTCATCTTGCAATGTTCGAAAGTCCCATTGACGTGCGCGACGGCTTCTGCCGTCGCCTCGTCGGTCACCTGGCGAATCGTGTGCCCAGCGCTCCACGTGCAGGGAATCTCGATCTCGACGCTGAGCTGTATCGTCGCCTTCGCAAAACTGTCCGCCATGTCTGTACCTCCAAGGCTGCTATCTGGCAGCCGATCGCTCCCTCCTGAAGACTTCTGCAAGTCGCAAAGCCTGCTCGCGGTGCGACTTCCAGCGTCGGTCGGCGTTGATGTCGTCTCTCGTTGGCCAATGCCTTGAAGGCTCCACATGCGGAGCGAATTCAAGTGAGCGAACAGTCTGCCCCTCCCCCACAACAACAACGCACGTCTGCCCCGCATGGGCCACGGCCCGACAGCGGGCGCACAATCCGATGTAGCTCTGCCAGCTCACAACGAGAGGCAAGGCTCCGCAGTTGGTTGCCTCATACAACTCATCAAGGGGCCCCTGCGTGGGAAGCACGTCCAGCGACATGTGGTGCCAGTCTATTCGTGGTTTGCATCCTTCGATCAGAGCCTCGAGCTCGCAGAACTGTTCTACGACCCGACGAGCAAACATCGCCATCCTGTCACTGCCGTACGCTCGACACGACGAACGGTGCCGCATGCATGCCTTCATCCAAAACAACGCCACGAGCTCAGGGAGCTTCCGTGCCGTGAAAAGAAACTCTGCCGTCAGGGCGAGGCCCTTGCGGCTGTCCCCTTCCCAAAAGTCGATGTGCTCGCCTCCCATCCTCCAATCCGGCATCCACACAAATTCGACGCTCACAATCGCCTTGGTGGTAGCTGTGGCAAAGAGTCTCTCGTCATGGTCTGGCAAACCAAGGGATCGGGTCTCCGCGCTCCAGACATCGAACACCATCGGCCAGGTTATTCTGTCGTCGCTCTGCTTCGCCATATAGCTGTACCTCCTGACCCGCGAAGCCCCGCGGCCTGAAGGCGGCGGGGCCCGTGGGGTCTTCTTCACTCACCGTCTGCGGTAACCGTGCGCCTCTCGAGCTTCGCGAGCGCGACCGGAGCTCTTCTTCGCCGGTAGCTGCTTCTTCAAGCGCTTGTATTCGGACGCGGACACCTCGATGTTCCAGACCTCGGGGGCGTTCGGGAAGCCCGCCTCAGCGATGGCGCGAAAGCCCGAGTAGCCCTCGTCCACGGCTGCGAGCGGACCATGGGGTCCACACACGAGGTAGAGCCGCCTGGGGTTTCCGTTGGGGTCGTTGGGCGCAATGATATGGATCGAAAACATCGGATTGCCTCCTTTTTCCGGAGGCACGATCTTCGAGCCTGCCGGCGCTGCCATGGTGATGTACCTCCGCCGATCAGTCTACCGACCGAGCGGCCCGCGTCAACCTGGGGGGTAAGAACCGGGCTTTCAGCGGTAAATCTTCGGGCGCTGGGGCATGTGAAGAACGAGCACAGCTCCCACCGCCAGGACGGCGCCGAGAGCGATCGTGCCCCACTCGCGAGGGGTCGCCGTGCCGTACTCGGGGGGCGTCCAGTCCTGGCCGACGGTGGGCTCGTCACTCTCATAGGTGACCATCACGCTGCGCGTGCCTGTCCAAAACGGAACGGTGTACCGAGCCATGGCTATTCCACTTCCGCGAGCAACGGGGCGATCGAGTAGTAGGCATCGGCGTCGCCGATGGGTCGGACCACCCGGGTCACCCGTCCGCCGCCGCCGTTGCCGTTGATGGTACTGACCAGGCCCCGCTCGGCATCGACCCACTCGACCACGGCATGATGTTGGTACGGCCGATCGAAGTAGGCCATGTCCCCCGGCTGCGGGAGCTGGCCTCGTGCGAGCTGGGGCAGCCGATAGAGGAACCCGTACGGGTATCCGATCTTCCAGTGCCAGTCGAGGGCGAGGCCCGCTCGGTGCAAGCACCAGAGCGCGAACATGCCGCACCACTCCGGGCGCTGCGAGACGGTCTCGACGCCCAGGGCATCGGCGGCGTACTTCGGCCAGTCATCGCTGCCGAGCTCGGCTCGAGCGATGCGCGCGACGTCCGGTCGGTCGCCGGGCACCGGCAGGATCGCCCCCACGGCCGCGGCGACGATGGCCGCCGGCATTCCGAAACGTCTGAGCCAACTAGCCACGATTCACCTCGGTAGGTTCTTCGGCAATCTCTCCGGCCCCGTTGCGAAGCTCTGCAACTTGCTCGGCTGTGAGTATCACGACCTTGGATGCAACTTCCGGACGCAGGGGAGTCCTGGGCATCGCATGCGCTAGGCGCGCGTCTCTGAGTCGTTCGATCTCGAGCGCGTGAAGGATGCGCCTCGGGATGCCTGGAGCCGGCGTCGATCCGCAGGCACAGAAACAATCGATGGGCAGACCACGCTCGGTGTCGAACACTGCTCGGACCGCGTCGGCCGTCGCGCGTTCGTTGCACACTGCGTAGTTCGCTTCTTCGGCCATGGCTCACACCGGACAGTAGCGAGTCATCAAGCGAGAGAGCGCGGCACTTTCAGCGGCGCTCAGATATCGTTTCGCCAGCAGGTGCAGTCGCATTCTTCCGTTGAAGCCAGTCAGGGTGGAGATTCGTCCGAATGCTCCGAGCGTATATCGATCGAGCGTCAGCCCTCCCACGTTTCGGTTTGCGGCAGGGATGTCGATCACTCCGTTGAAGTATGCGTCTACCGCTTGCCCCGTCATCGACTGGAGGATCACTGAGCGGTTTTGCATGTTGCCGGTGCCCTGAGGCGCTGTGAGTCCGGAGCCGGTGTTGTCGCGGATGCCGTGAGCCTGACCATACGTCGCTCCCGTAAACGCCGCCTCGTAGGGATTGTTATCGGCAGAGTTTCCAAGCGACACGAGATACAGAGATGGCGCAAGAGCCTGCTGGGCAATTGCCCACATCAGCGGCTTGTCCTCTCCCTGGAAGTGGCTCGCTAGCGCGTTGTTGTAGAGGAAATTGTTTCCGGTGAACCGAGCACACTCGAGGCCGTTCCAACCCGTCTTCACATCGACGGGTTGTGTGGCTTTGGTGGCGTTCGTGAGATCGTATCGGTTGCCGAAAAGTGCGAGGGCTTGGTCGCCGTAGAGGTTCGGGGCAGTGACGATCGAAGTTTGCGCGATCTGTGCGTTGTAGAGCTTCACCCCCTTCGTGACGTCACCAGCATATGAGACAGTCGCCCCGTCCGGGCTTAGGTACCACTGCATCCAGCACAGGGCTGCGCTCTCGCACAGCGCGTCCGTCATCGTGAAGCGCCAACGACCAGATCCCAGGAACTCGGAGGCAGGTGTGCAACCAATCGCGCCGTAGGTTGCCCCGGTCTGCAGGTTTGCCCAGAAGTACTGATTGCCGACTCCAGTGTTTCCTCGAAAGCGCAGATAGTCCCGACCGTCTGGCTCGACATCGACGCTCCAGGACAGGGTTCCGATCGAGACCTTTCCCTCGATGCGCTGATACATGCTGTGCGTCGCGTTTGCGACGGTCTCTCGGACTGTGTGCGCGTCCGGCGTCGTGAGTTCGTTCCGGAGCCAGACGACCGGATTGCTGAAGTCGTCTGGGCTGTCGATGTATGCCTCATTCACTACAAGCTGGGGGCCCCAGAGCGGCCAGACTCCAAGCAGGTCGTTCGGACCAACGATCTCGATGGCCCCCGCGAGCAGCGGGTCGAACCACGCGCCGAGCTCTCCAATGTAGGTCATGGCGAGGTCTGCACGTCTTGGCATCCCCAGAAGTAGCGAGATCGGATGCTGCGCGCGATGGCGGCGTTTTGCAGAATGGCGAGCGTCGCAGTGTGGTTCGCGTTGACCGTGATGCGCCAGCCGAGTCCGGTGGCGAGCCAACCAGTGAGCTGGGGCGTTGCCCCCGAGACCGCGATGCCGGTGAGCGTGCTCTGCACCGACTGGTTGTCATCGTCGAGCCAGGCAACCTCGACCTCGATCCATCCGCCCATGGTGACATGAGAGGCGAGGGCCTGGTTGTGCCCGACCCAGAAGCGGACGACCACGGCCGAGTTCTTCGCCGCGAGCAGGACATGGGTGGTCTGCACGTCCGTGTAGGCGGCGCCGGTGGGCACCGACGTCGGAGCGGCGCGGATGCCTGTCGGCGCGACGTAGAGCTTGAGCCTCCCGTCGAAAGGATCGAGGTAGACCTGCTGGGTCATGTGCGCACCACGTTGGTCAGGTTGCCGTTGGTGTAGGTGCAAGTCACCGTGGCAACCAGATCCAACCCGTCATAGTAGAGCGCCGTGGCGAGCGTCCCGTCCGCGTTGTACGTGGGCGCGACTCGGGTGTAGGCGAAGGGGACAAGGCCGGCGATTGCCGCCAGGAGGTACTGCAGATCGGCCAGGTTGGTGTTGAGCTTGTCGTCGATGCTCTTGAGGTGGTTCACCGGAGTGATCGGGACGACTGGTAACGGGGGCATTGACTCACCTCGGTTTCGGTGCCATCGTTGGCGGGTTCATGGCAGAACAGTGGGAGAGGCGGTCGGCCGAAAGCCGGGCGCCTTTTTCATGGGGTGGGACCCGGCCTACTGGTCAGGGGAGTCGCGAGCCGGGGGGCGTATCGTGGTGTCGTCACGAGCTCTGGGCGACGGGGGGATCGATTGCCCGGCGGCTGGCCAGATTCCTCCGTAGTAGACGGGAACCCAGGGTAAGCGCTTGTTGAGCCAGGCCGTGGCGGACCGCAGCAGCTCATGCCAGAGGGGCGCTGCCAGGCTCACGAGCGAAGCGAGGCAGAGGTCGGTCGTTTGCCAGTCGAACGACACGCTCACCAGGATGGTACCCCCGAGGGCGGAGGGAATGGCCTGCCAGACCTTCCGGAACTTGCGTCCGAGAGGCCCCTTCGAGGCAAACCATTCCCAGACCTTCGGGAACCGCCTGCGGAGCGCCCACGTCAGAAGCCAAAGCACGAGCGGGACGCAAGCCCAGGGGAGGGCCGCGTCGACGTCCGCACCGAGAAGCCAGAGCTGCTGAAGTCGCGTCATGGTGGTTCGTGGGGATCAGACCGGAGCATAGAGTCCGTCTGCCGTGTAGACCTGCGACAGTCCGGTCAGGAATTCGATCAGCGTGAACGAGCAGTAGTTGAGCGCGACGTTTTGCCCCGCTCCTGTGGAGATGCCCACCAGCGAGTGATGGTTTCCAACCCCCATCGGATTGACCTTGTAGGATGGGGTGTGCAGGAAGTGGATCGCGCCGCGGGCGTCGAACGTGTAGTCACCTCCAAGATTCAAGGGACAGACCGGCATGTTGTCGAGGTCCGTCATGCTCGGCGATCCGCTTTCGGGCTTCCAAGCATGCGTAACCGCCAGGCCGGAAGGGTAGGCCAGCGGGGTCTCGATGGCCTGCACGTGGGCGTCGATGATCCCGAGGTAGCAGAGCTGGCCGGAAGCCTGCAGCGCGACCTGCTCTGCTGTCCAAGGAACAACGAAGTCGATGATCGCTACTCCGGGGTTCGACTCTGAAGCGGGAACGATCCCTCCCGTGGTCGTTGTGCCGCGCCAGATTCTGGTGTGTCTGTGGATGAGCATGGGTTCCTACCTGTCTTAGGCTGGATAGAATTCTTCGAAGGTGGCGAGGTCTGGGTTGCACACGATCTCGATGAGCGTGAACGTGTTGACGTCGGCGAGCGATGCCACCGACTGATCGTAGTTGGCGATCGATAGTGCCGTTCGGTTCGTGCCGATCACGAAGGGCGGGGCATTGTCGTTCGGCCTCCGGAGGAAGCTGAATCCCGCGTGAGCGTTGTAGACGTCTTCTTCGGGCTCTTCTCCGGTGACGTGTACCGGCATCACCATCGTTTGCAGGGTTGTCCAAGCGACGGCCTCTGCGGCTCGCCAGTTGTGGACTAGAAGAAGCTGCGACGGATAGCCGGGACGAAGCTGCGGCGCTTCGGCAGCGCCGTACATGAATCCGACGTAGGCCAGTCGGTTCTGCGCTCCGAGGGCAACCTCTTCGGCGCCCCAGACGATGTCGAAGTCGATGATGTCCGTTCCTGGAACGACAGAGTTCACCGGCAGGTCGAAGCCATGGCCTAGGCCGTTCCAGATTCGGCGAATCGAGATCAGTCCGTCGAGGTTTTCGAGGAGGCTCGCCAGATTGACGAGAGGACCGGACGGTCCGGCTCGAAGGGGAATGTTCGGGGGTAGCATGGTCGCTCCTTTCGGGGTTGGTGGGGGACGGGGGCGCACCCGGGCGAACCGAGTGCGCCCCGCCTTGCCCAGTCGCTACGGTGCGACCACGTCCGTGATGTACTGCTCCACACGCAGCGTGCAGAGACCGGGCTGCACCGTCACCACACCGGTGCCGCCGGGGTTGAGGAGTCTCACGCGGAGGTTCGTGGCATCGAGGAGCGCGGTCGTGAAGTCCACGTCGATCTCCTCGAACACGACTGCGCCCGCTCCGTTGGTGTACGTCGGGGCGTTGCAACGGGCACCGGTGAAGCGGGCCCAGCTCGTGCCGTTGTCGCTCGAGTACTCGATCCATGCCTGCAGCGGTTCGGCGGCGGCGGGAACGAGGCTTCCCAAGACGGCGATGATCGCCTTGACGTCGTAGTGGTAGCCCTTCGGCATCCGACCGAGGACCGGGATGTTGTCGAGCCCGGTGACGTCCGTAATGACCGTGGAGGATACGGTCACCGCGGTTCCACTCGTTCCCTGCGCGCGCAGGACTACGCCGATCGAACCGGGTCCGATGGGCAGCGGCGAGCCGGAGTTGACGTCTCGGATGAATGGGCCAGAGGGGCTCAGGCGGATGGGCCACATGGTTGGGTTAAACATGGTGTTCTCTCTTTCCGGATCCCGTGGTGGGGCGTTGCGAATGCGGCTGGCTGTTACCGCTTAGAAGACTTTCGCTGACGGCTCCGAGAACGAGGCCGCACGTTTCGCGGACCGCTCGCTGGGCCATCGGTTTGAGGCTTGGCGGGTCGAGCAGGGCTGTCACCACCAGGGCTGTCAGTGGATTCGTGATCGGTGCGTCCTGCGCCATTGGTCGCCTCCGTTGGTGAGTCAGGCGGGGGTGGCTCCGAGCTAGCCCGGCGGGTTCCGGGGGATGGTTCGCTAGGGGCCGAAGCCTCCCCCGCCTGGTCTTTCTGTGGTGCGGCTCGCATGCCGGATAGCAACTCGCCGATCGCCTGCGGCGTTTCGGTCGGGCTCATCCGTCTCGAGCTGCTCTCAGCGACGTCGTCCGAGGCCCTGGGCGACGCGGCGTCGTCACGCGTCTTGGGCGACGTTGCGGTAGGGGGCGGGTCGTCGGTGGGTCCCGGCCATCCCGGGGGATACTTTTGCCCCTCGAGCTGCTTTCGCTTCTCGGAGTCGGCCTTGCGCTTTCGACGTTCCTCTTCCTGGTTCTCTGCCCAGGCACTGAATGCAGGGAGCAGAGCAGGAAGGGCTTGGTCCTTCAGGAAGGTCCAAACCTCCTCTTTCATCTGCTGCTGCTGCATCCACTCCTGCCGGCGGAGCTCCACGTCGAGGTTGTCGGCCTGTTGCTTGTTGAACTCCTCGAGCAGGATCGAACGGTCCTCGATCAGCGAGTCCACCACGGCCGCCAGCTTCTCAACGTGGTTTCCCTGCGTGCAGATGATCTGCTCGAGGGAATTGACCGCGAGGCCCGTAGCCTTCTGCAGTGCGTTCGCTTCGTTGCCGGCTCCGAGGGCCTGTGGAGCCTTGCCGTAGATGCGAACCGGCAAGAGGGCAATCTGGTCTCCGCCCTGGTCGAGGCCGACGAGCTTGGCATGGTAGACGCCATGGGCACGCTCTTCGCCCTGCGTCAGGATGGCCTGCTCGATGGCCTCGGCGAGCCCTTCGAAGTCGATGGCCCACGTTCCCCAGGCGTCGCCTTCGGGGCCCACCAACACCACACGCGCGACGCAGATTGCCCCTGGCCCCACCATCTGACGCTGCGTTGCTACCCAGTTCTCGACTCTTGGATTGCTCATCGTTTCCCCGGAACCTTTCTCGCCCCCCGGAACCTTCTCGGCGCGCCGGGGACTGGAGTTCGCTGCGCGAGCCCGGCAGCGTAGACCACAACCCCAAGCGCGATGAGTCCCAGCACGATCGGAACGCCAATCTTGGCAATGCTCGCCGCGCCCTGCTTGATGGTCTCGACCACGGCCGGGCCGATCACGACGCCCCACGTTTCCGATCCGGGGTCAGGGTCCGGAGCGTCGGGGACGATGGCGCGATCGAGGAGCCAGTCGGCCGCGTCGAGCGTCTGGTGGTGGAATCCCATCCGGTCTACCCGATAGCCCGGATAGTCGATGCTGGTGTCAGCCTGGCGCCACCAGAAGCGCACCAGGATGTACCAGGGAGTGGTTCCGGAGACGGTCGGGATGCCGGGGGTGGTCGTCGTGGTTCGGCTTCCGAGGACTCTGCCAGCTGGCAGCATGACCGACGGCCCCGGAGGGAAGCCTTGCTCAGCGGCGACCGCGACGATGGGTCGCGCTGCGCCGATGCGCCATTGGTTCGGAATGGGGTCGCCGTTCGGTGCGGTGCGCACCACAATCTGCCAGGGGTCGATGTCGGCAAACTGGTCGCCGGCCTCGTGCAGCATGTGGTGCATGGCCGGCCCGACCATCGAGAGCACCTCATCTCGGGTCGCACTGTCGCGATCGGTCCGGAGCAGGCGCCAGACGTTCTCGCCCTGGACGACGGGAATGCGGTCAGCCACTGAACCGCCTCCAAGCTCCGAAGGCTCGTCGAGCCTCATCCCACTCACAGAACCAGAGGTGGTCGAAGAGCCGCTCCGTCCGACCGTAGAGGTCGGTGGTTGGCGTGTAGAGCGCCGAGAGCTCTGCGTCGCGGTCCGGAGGGGTGAACGGATGCTGACTCGAGAGCCAGCGGCTTTCGGTCTGTGGATAACCCTGTTGTTGATACCAGGGCGACCTGATGCCGTACATCCACACCCACTTGGCGACAGCGCTAGCCACGGCGCCCCCTTGGCTTGACGGTTCGCACGAAGATCGCGCCAACCACTCCGAGAATCACGAGCACGGCCAGGCCGCCACCACCAGGCCTCGGCGACGGGTTGGTCGGGGGTGGAGTCGGCAGCGTGGGAGCCTCGGGCTCGTCATCGTCGGCCGCGTCGAGGGATAGGCGGTAGGTTCCGACGAGCATCGCACCGAGGGCGTTTCGAGCGGAGCCGACTGTGATCGCTCCGTTCTCATCCTGCATGCCAGGATTGCCCAGCGCGCCAGGACTGCCGGCAGCATAGAGGATGGTCGGATCTGGCAGGTCGGGGTTGTAGCCTCCGGGCACATTACCCGTACCGAGCCCCAGCACCAGGAAGTCTCGGGGACCGATGGGCTGTCCGCCCGCGGCGCGTAGCCACCACTGCTCGGCGAGGTCGAGCTGCTGCGGGACGCTCATCGAAAGGATTTGCGCCGGCGTCTTTCCGACGGCTCCGGCGCCGACCTGCGTCCACTGAAGCAGACCGACCGCGGAGCTTCGAGGGTTCTTCGCGCGGGGGTTCCAGCGCGACTCATGGGAGATCGCCGCGGCCATGCCATCTACGTCCCAGCCGTTTCGGTTGGCGATGTCGATGAGCTGGGTTCGGACCTCGGTCGGTTGCGAGGACATTCCAGGCACGGAAGGCAGAGTCCAGACCATCAGCGTCCCCCGTAGAGCTCGCGCTCGTAGCGGGCCATCTCGTCCTCGATGGCATCATAGGCCGCCTCGGCCTGGCGGGCGCGGAACGCCTCGACCTCGCCAGGGTTCTCGCTCACCCACTCCAGAAACGCCTCGGTGCGGCTCTTGTGGGCGTAGGACGTGCGGATTCGGTTCTTGAACTTGTGCCAGACCGGTACGAGCTCTGGCGGAAGGTTCTGCTCGACCCGGTAGTCGGACTCTCCCCGAGCGGATTTCGCAACGGATGGCTTTCGGGCCTTTCGCATGGCGGCGTTGGTCGCCCGGATGTCCTTCTGGTAGCCCCTCTCCGCCTCGAGCTCGAGCCTGGCCTTCACAACGCGGAGACGCGCAGCGTCGAGGCGCCCCTGCCACACAGCCCGGTGCTTTCGGCGGAGCTCGGCGACCTGTTCGTTCACCCACTTTCGCCACTTCGCTCGGAAGCGTCGCACCTCGGCGGCCAGCTTGGGCCGGCTGGCGCCGTAGCGCGCCCTGAGGGCGCCTTCCTCGCGTCGGGTGGCCTCCTGGGCCTTCTTCAGATTGAAGCGCAGGAGCTCGATCCTCGTCTTGGCAGCGCTAGCCATGTCGCGACGGCGCTTCTGCTCTCGCCAGCGCTCGGAGGCCACCACGACCGCAGACTGCCGCCTGCGGCTCCGCTTGGCCTTCTCGGTCCGCTCGGCCTTCTCGACGAGCCGCTGGATCGGAGCCGAGAACTTCATCGGCGGCGCCTCCTCGATAGGCCCGCCTCGCTCATGGCGATCGCGATGGCCTGCTCGCGGCTTCGAACCAACTGGCCGGAACCAGAGCGGAGCGTGCCGCGCTTGAACTCTCCCAGGACGATGCGAACCTTCTGCTCGGGCGTCAGGCCGAGCGATCGGCGGCGTCGCGCGCCGGCGCCAACGACGTCCGCGTGAGCATAGGGAGATCTGGGGGCTTTGGCCTTGCCGCGCGCCTCGGCGCGCTCGGCTTTCTCGACGAGCCGCTGGATCTCGCGGGAATAGGGTCGCTTCACAGTTCGCCCTTCGCTTCCTTGTCGGCCCAGTCGTGCAGGCCGTAGAAAAGGCCGCTCCGGAGCTGCACACCGCCCTGCATAGAGTAGTGGGCCGCCAGACCGGGACTGGCCTTGCGCTGATAGTCGCGGAGGAAGTCGGTCGCAGACTTTCGGACAGCCGCCCAGTAGACCGCTTCATTGTCCTTGTCGCGGTCGGTCTGGCTTCGACGCGGGGCCTTGAGCGCTCGAAGGGCGTCGAGGTGTGCCTGGACGTCCTGCCTGGCCTTCTCTTCGTCCGGCTCGAAAACGGGGTGGAATCCGGTCGAGTAGGTTCCTTCGGAGACCATCCGCCGCGGGAAGCTGTGCATGTGCTTCTCAAGCATGTAGCTCGCCGAGTCGATGGCCTCCCTGAGTGGCTGCCAGTAGAGCGGCCTCGGCTTGGGTGGCTTCGGTGGGGCCGGGGGGCGCCTCGGGCGCTTGGGTCGGGCGGACATGGGGCTCCTGCCAGAACTCGGAGCCAGGGCGCTCGAGAGCTTCGGCGGATGGAACCGAAAGCCGGTCTGCTGTCCGCGCAGAGGGAGCTCGGCCTGCTCAGAGTAGTCGCGAGATTGGCCAAGGGCCCTGTCGAGGGCGCTCCACTGGAGGCCGGCGGCCCCCTCCGGCACTGGGCGTCCGGAGCTTCTCGGAGGTCGCCGGGTCCGCCGCTGCTCGGGCAGCGCGAGCGTTTGCTGCAGCGGACGAACCCTCGCCGATGGCGGGGGCCTACTCGATGCGGATGGATCCGACCGAGGAGCAGGAGCATAGCCGAAGCGGCCCTGACGTTCCAGAGCGGACGCCGCTCGGCGGGCCTTCTTCTCGCGGAGCTCGGCCTTGATGTCGGCCTCCTCCTCCTTTCGGATGCGATCGACCTCCTGACGGAAGAGCTTGCGGGTCGTCTTTTGCCGAAGAACCCAGTCCGACCCGACTTGGGCTGCGACCGGATCCGTGTAGGCTTCGCCCGAGTAGTCGAACACGTCGCCGCCGCGGAGCTCGATCTGCCACATCCAGCGGCCCTTGATGAGGCGCACGGTCCGCTTAGCCAGGACGCCGCCGGCACCCCCATCGTCGACGTACTCCGAGACCCACCGATCGCCCTCACGGGACCAGTGAATCCAGATCGGAGCACGTCGACGCGACACTACCGCACCCGGCGGAAGCCCTTCGCCTTCGAAAGGCCGAAGGGGCGGGAAGCCGGGCGGGAGTGACTCAGCCGGGGTGCCCGGTAGCGCCTCGGGTAGTCGGTCGCGGCGTTCTGTCGGGCGATGGCCTGGGCGTAGCGCACCTCGGCCGCGTCGAAAGCTTCAGGGTCGGCCTGCTCGGCCTCGATGAGGTCAAGACGGGCCTCGCGTTCTTCGACGTCTGCCGCGCGGATGGCCTCTTGGCGTCCGCGCTTCACGTTTCGCGCATGGGCCGCGCGGGAAGCCATGCGCCGGGGTTGGTGGCTAGCGCGCTTGCGCTTCGGGGCCTTCTTCTTGGCCGCCTTCTTCTTCGCCTTCTTCCGGCGG
>OBLQ010000121.1_pt1 | contig 26101 bp, 21 predicted proteins | sample 1519881 | NCBI WGS metagenome assembly OBLQ01 (sample SAMN01911456, study PRJEB22533) | soil metagenome | biome: Soil | place: Malaysia | collected 2012-04-30 | depth DG_metagenome m | reverse complement strand
TCACGGAAACGAGCAAGGCATTCGCGAACTCGGACCCGCTTTACCGGCAGCTCCGTGACATCGGATTAGGCGACACCTACCGCTGCGAAAATTTCATTCTGACCATGGACGTTGGCCGATTCGAACTAAAGTCCGGGACGATCACCTTCCTGAATCCCGTCAATCGCTATGTGACTGGGGCGATCTTCGTGGGCCAGGGGCACTTCACCCTCAAACCTGTCGGCGTGATCGATGCGCGTGAGGTGATGCGCCGCAGCGGCAACCCGACCGTCGAGGAGGATTTCACCAGAGCCGTTTTTCGTTTCACGCCCGGCGAGTATCGAGATTTCCGCGGGACATTGGGGACCAAAGCGGACACACCGCCCGAAGCCGCCGCGGCGTTTCAGGATTGGAAAAGCGAAGTTCGGCACCGTCATGAACCCGCCGAGGGACTGACGCAGGCGTTACTCGAGAGTGAGACGATCGACAACGTGGACGCCGATGTGCTTGCCGCGATTTACAATCCCAAGCATCCTCCCTATTTCAACGTCTACATGCACGGTACGCCCCACAAGGACCTGCGGTTTTTCATCCGTACTCGCGTGGGCGCGATCCCGCAAATGGAGTCGCCCGAGGAAGTGGCGCTCATCAATTGCAATGGCGGCGCCATGGACGATGGAGTTTGGTACTCCGAGCACTTGGTATCGGAGCTGGCAGCCCGCACCGCAAGTTCGGGCGAGGACCGGCGGCTATTCGCCGCGCACCGCTACAACATCGAAACTGTAATCGCGAAGAACGATCACTTGTACGGACGCGCTACGATCACATTCGAACCGCTGATCGCCGGCGAACGTGTGATGAAATTCGCGCTGCTCCCGAATCTGCGCGTCACGCGAGTGACCGACGAGAACGGCCAGGATCTGCATTTCATCCAGGAAGACAGAAAGCTGGACGGTTCCTTCTACACGGTTCTGGACGAAGCCCCGGCAATGGGCAAGGAACATTCGATTACCGCCGAGTACGTCGGCGACAAGGTTCTTTTGTATGCGGGCAGCGGGAGCTATTACGTTGGCGCGAGGGAATCCTGGTATCCGAACCTCAACGGCTTCGGTGAAAAGGCGCTCTACGATTTGACGTTCGAAGTTCCGCCACGCAACGTCGTGATCAGCGTGGGGAAGCTCGAAGGAGAATCCACCGAGGCCGGATTTGCGGTGTCCCATTGGGTGACGCCAGTGCCGGTGGCTGTCGCGGGATTCAATTACGGCCAGTACAAGAAGATCGATTACCCGGACAACATCACGCACTACAACATTTCCGGATATTACCTGGAGGATCTGCCCGATAGCCTGAGGCCGTTTCGAGACGGCGCGCTGGCGAGCATGAGCCCTTTGGGCATGACGAAATATGCCCTCGACCAAACACGCGCGCAGATGCAACTGTGCACGCTGTATTTCGGCAAAGCCCCTTACGACGACATCGACATCACGGAGCAACCGAATTTCAATTTCGGGCAATCGTGGCCCAATCTGGTTTACCTTCCGATTTCGGCGTACATCGACTCGACGCAACGCTGGCTGCTGTTCGGCCGGATCGACACGAGGTTTACGGGCTTCGTTCGCGAAGTGACCCCGCACGAAGTGGCGCATCAGTGGTTCGGCCACGGCGTGGGCTGGGCCTCCTATCACGATCAGTGGCTCTCCGAGGGCTTCGCGGAGTTCGCGGCGGGATTGTTTCTGGAGCAAGCGGTGGGACCGAAATGGGAGAAGGACTACTTGGATTTCTGGGAACGCCAGCGCAAGCGAATCCTCGAAAAGAACAATTTCGGCGTCTCGCCGAATGACGCCGGACCGCTGTGGCTGGGATTGCGGCTCGTGTCGCCGCGCACTGAGGATGCCTATCAGGGCGATACGTACGCCAAGGGCGCCTATGTGCTGCTGATGCTGCGGTCACTGATGTACGAGGATCAGGGACCGGACAAGAATAAGGACCAAGCTTTCATCGACATGATGCACGACTTCATGGAAAGTTACCGGAGCTCGCCGGCCTCCACCGAGTCATTCAAGGCAATCGCTGAAAGGCACATGACCAAGCCGATGGACCTTCAGCAGAACGGACGCCTCGACTGGTTTTTTAGCGAATGGGTCTATGGCACCCAGGTGCCGCGCTACCAGTTCAAGTATGACGTGGAGCCTGGCGACAAAGGAACTTTCCGAGTGCGCGCCGAAATTACGCAAAGCGAAGTGGACGACCATTTCGCGATGCTCGTTCCGGTTTTCGCCGATTTTGGTAGCGGCATGGTGCGGCTCGGCCAAGTAGAGCTAGTCGGAAACTCCAAGCGGACCGCTGTCTTCCTCTTGGCTCGCCGACCTAAGAAGGTCGCGCTCAATGCATTCAAGGACATTCTCGAGCGCTGACGTTTCCTGCGGCTTTTGTCTTTTGGAGAAATCCAACGCTGCGCAGGAGCGCCTAACGCGCAGCTCCTCTACGGCAGTGCGAAGGCGATGACGGAGTCGCCGGGGGCGTCGTTGAAGTAGCCCTTCATGGCGACGATGCCGGGCCCGCCGAAAGCTTCCACGACCACGTACTGCTTGCCGTTGCGCCCCGTGTAGGTGACGGGAATGGTGTGGGCGCTGGCGTCGATTTTTTCCGTCCAGAGCTCTTTGCCGGTGCGCGAATCAAAGGCGCGAAAGCGGCCGTCGTTGGTGGCGCCCACGAAAATCAGTCCGCCTGCCGTGACGATCATCGAGCCGGTGTTGGGCGCGCCAGTATGCGGAAAACCCTTTTCGGCGAGCGCGTCCACCGTGCCGAAGGGCACGCGCCAGACGATGTTACCAGTCCCCGCGTTGACGGCGATCAGCTCGGCCCAGGGCGGCTGAATGCATGGCCAGCCCGTCTTCGGATCCCAGAAGCGTGAGTTGTAGTTCGAGCCTCCGCCGGGATATACCTTCTCATACGGCCCGCCGCGAGGATTGGGCGTGTCGCTCTTGACCAGCCTCCCGACCTGCCCCGCGTTGAAAACCGTGGTGCCGAAGAGATAACGCAGCTTGGGATCGTAGGCCACGCCGCCCCAGTTTCCCGAGCCCTCCCGGCCCGGAAAGATCACCGCCATTTTGTCCGGGTCGATGCCGAACGGTGTGAACGGACCGTTGTTGTAAAGATGATACTTGTCCCATAGCTCGCGGCAGAAGGAGGCGTGCTCCGGCGTGAGATTGTAAACGTCCTTTTGGCCGATGCTCATGGGCGCAAGCGGAGGAGGCTTCAGCGGAAAAGGCTGCGTGGGAGAAAGCTCTTCGCCCGGCACGTCCGACTGCGGCACCGGGCGCTCCTCCATGCCGAAGAGCGGGTGGCCGTTGGTGCGATCGAAAAGGAAGAGCAGCCCCTGTTTGCTGAATTCAGCGACGGCCGGGATGGTCTTGCCGCCAAGCTTCACGTCGAAGAGAGTGGGCGGCCCGGGCACGTCGTAGTCCCAAATGTCGTGATGCACGAGCTGCTGATACCAGACGAGCTTGCCGGTCGAGGCATCGAGCGCGACGACGCTGTCGGCATAAAGGCTGTTGCCGAGCCGCACACCGCCGTAAAACTCCGTCCCTCCGGCGGGCGCGATCGGCACGTACACCAAGCCGCGCTTCGCATCGAGCGTAATGAAGCTCCAGACGTCCGTGCCGGTCTTGATGTCGAAGCTATCGCCCTTCCAAGTTTCATGGCCGGGCTCGCCGGGCTGAGCCTTGGTGTGAAAGATCCAGACGAGCTGGCCGGTGCGTGCGTCCCAGGCGCGCACCATCTGAACTCGATTGTCACCGGTGATGATGAGGTTCTTATAGATGACGGGCGCCGACGATGGAGCGTCTCCCGACACAAATCCGCCATCGCCAAAGCCCGCGGCCGGCTTGCCGGTCTTAGCGTCGAGCGCCAGCATCTGCTTGCCGGAAACGCCCAGGAACAGACGAGGCGGGATTTTGCCGTCGCCCGGCCAGTAAGAGAGCCCGCGGCGTTGCGTCCCTTTCGTTTCGTACTTCCAGATTTGCTCGCCGGTCTCTGGGTTGAGCGCGAAGACGCCCTTGCCCGCCACGAGATACATCACGCCGCCGACGACCAGCGGAGCGCCCTCGGAATTGACATTTTCGTCGGGATCACCGGTATGGAAGGTCCAGGCGCGACGAAGCCGCGTGACATTGTGCGTATTGATCTGCTTTAGCGGAGAGTAGCGCGTGGCGCCAGGATCGCGGCCCGGGTACGGCCACCCGTGCTGCGCGCGGAGCGCCGCCGGGCAAAACAAGGTTGCCAGAACTACGGCAAAGAAAACGGCCAGCGATGGTGGTGCGCCGCTGGCCGGGTTGCGCGTGGATTTTGCCGAAGGCATTCGCGGACGAACGACCGACTCCTAGTCCGAGGCGGATTGCGAGATCAGGGGAGCGACGTCGTGCTCCATCTCTTCGAAAGTAAGCGCCTTCTGGTAGAAATGCACCTCTTTGCCGCTCCGGTCGAAGATCATGGTCATCGGCAGAGCTTCGCCCTGCTCAGCCCAGCGCGCGTCGACGCCCTTGTAAAAGTCGTCGTCGATCGAGGAGGCGATGTACACGGCGAAAGGAGGCTTGGTTTCGGTCAGGTACTTGGTCATCTCCGCCTTGTCGGACGCGTCGGTGACGTCGTTCATCGAAATCTCGATCACCTGCACGTCCGATTTGTACTTGTCCTGGAGCTTCATGATGTCTGGAAATTCCTTATGGCACGGCGCGCAATACGTGGCGAAAAAGTTGAGGAAGACGACTTTTCCCTTGTTCGCCGCGATGAGCGCGTGGACGTCTTTGGGCGTAACGACTTTCATTTCCGGCGCGGACGCCGCTTGCGCGCGGGCCATCCGCGGGCTCACCGCAACGAACGCCAAGGCGACCAGCGCCACGGAAAATAGCTTCGGAACTGCGCGTTCACCAAACATGCTGGAAAGTTTCATGGCAAGGTCCTAATCGCCTCCCAGCATTTTCGTTGTGGCTTCGGCCACCTGCTGGAAGGTGCTGTCGTTCACGTTGACCATATTGGCGATCACCTGGCGCTTGTCGTTGACGAGGAACGTGTTCTTCGCCTGCGTGTTGATGTGATAGAGGCGCACGCCCAGGTCCTTGGGACCCTTCTTCAGGAATACCAGCGGAATTTGGATCCCCTTGTCCTGCGCCAGCTTTTCCAGCCAATCCTTCGACTCCGGCCCATTGACCATGACCGCAAAAGCTTTCAGATTCTTGGAAGAGCCCTTCTCGGCAAGAGCATTCAGCTTGACGATCAAATCGGCTGCCTGATCGCTGGGACTATCGAAGAATCCGATCACCGTGGGCGCCGTGCCGTATTCGCAGACGTAGCACGTCTCCTGGCCCTTGTATTTGCCGGTCACGTCGATCACGCGAAACGACGGAGTGACGGCCCCGACCTGACGGCCGGAAGTGATTGCAGCAGCCGTGGCGGACGCTGCTGCGGCAGCCGGTTGCGCCTCAGCAGGCACGGCACCAGAAGCCGCAGCAGCCGACTGAGCAGCCGCATCCGTATCTGTTCCCTCAATGGGATACTTCAGGGCAACCCATTTGTACCAGCCGCCCTCGAGCACCTTCACGTTGTAGTAGCCGAACTCGGCCAACTTCTTGGTCATGTCGATCGAGTCTTCGTCGTGGGTGCACGGGCAATACAGAATGAGCATCTTGTTGCGGGGGAGACTGATCGGCGGCTTGATTTGTGGGACCCAGGGGAAGTTGACGGCTCCGGGAATATGCGCTTCCTCAAACGCCTCGGGAGGCTGTGTATCGACGAGCTGGAAGTCTGTCGCTTTGTCCTGCATCAGTTTCAACACCTCCGCCGGCTTGATGAATTGCACCGGAGGGGCGGCCATAGCCGCTGGATCGAATGGCTCCCCGTCGTCCTGAGCGAACACAACCGGAGTGGACAGAGACATGCCAAAAACCAAACCCGCAATAGCCAGCCACTTCATCATACGAACCTCCCGCAGGTAATTTCGGCCCACAATGTTTAGATTCCCGCCTGGTTACAAGGGATTCCCAGCGGGGTTGGAAGCCTGGGCTCGCCCACCAGGGCAGCCCCGTCAAACAGCCACACCATTATACCGGCTCCGCAACGATGATCGCCGTGGATGTTAGCCACCGTGTGTATACGTGTCAAGGCGGTGTATCCGTCCATCACAAATGGCGTGGCGACCGCGTCGTCGCCGCCATTGGCTGTGAACAACGCGGCCGCCAATTCGTCTGCTTCCTGGTTTGTTAGACGTAAGGTCACGAGGCCGGTTTCAAGAATTTGTCTGAAGGACACGGCGGGACAGCGAGCAGACCCAGCGCGAGGCTCCGCCGTGGCGCAAGCAGAGGCTAAGGTCCCGTGGATTCGAAAAGACGCGTCGCCCAGGCGCCGGAATTTTCTTAGCGGCCAGCGCGTCAGCGGGCGGGCAACGCAAAGGCGAAGATCACGTCGCTGACCGGCATCACCACATACTGGCGGCCGTCTAATTCATACGTCATGGGCGCCGAGCCCATGACTGCACCGGGATACGTGTGCCAGAGCGTCTTGCCTGTGGCGGGGTCGAGCGCCAACAAGTTCCCCGACGAATCAGCCGTGAAGAGCAAGTGGCCGGCGGTAGTTAAGATGCCCGTAAAACCTCCGCGGCCGCTGTTTTCCCGGCTCCACTTGATCTTTCCCGTTTGATAATCGATGGCCTTCAAGAAAGATGTCGATACCACACCGAAATCGCGGCCGGCCCAGCCTTCCGCTTTCTTCCCGGGCATGGTCAAGTAGAAGACACCGATGTTGTCTCGCTCGTTGATGTAGAAGAGGCCGGTCTGGGGGTCAAAGCTCGGTGCATTCCAGTTTGTCTGTCCGTATCGCACCAGCACGCCATCGAGCTTAGGTTCCGTTTCCGGGCGGGGAATGGGCTGCCCGCGCTCGTCCCAACCCGAATACCAGTTCGCCTCAGCAAAGGGAGCGGAGACCAGGGCCTTGCCGTTCGTGCGGTCGAGCACGAAGAACAATCCTTGCTTGGCGGCCTGCGCGAGCAGCTTGCGCGGTTTTCCCTCGAAGTTAGCGTCAAACAGAACCGGCGTCATGTTGGTGTCCCAGTCGTGAGTGTCGTGCGGCGAGGCCTGGAAGTACCACGCCATTTTGCCGGTATCGGGGTTGAGGGCCACGATCGAGCAGGTGTAGAGGTTCGCGCCCGGGCGCGGCTCGCCGCTCTCGACCGGGTGCGGATTGCCGGTTCCCCAGTAGGTCAGATTGAGTTCCGGGTCGTAGGTGCCCGTCACCCACATCATGCCCCCGCCCCGGCTCATCACGTCGCTATCCTGCGGCCAGGTTTCCGACCCGGGCTCGCCGGGCTTCGGTTCGCTATTCCAACGCCACTGAACTTTTCCGGTCATCGGATCGAGGGATTCGAGGAATCCCGGCAGGTCGGCGGCGTCACCCGAGCCCGCTACGAGAACGTGATCCCGGATCACAAGGGGCGCCATGCTTGCGAACCCCTTGAAGGCCGGATCCGCTATCTCGATCTCCCAGAGCTGCTTCCCATTGCGCGCGTCGATGCAGATCACGTGGGCGTCGGGCGTGGTGAAGATCAGCCGATCCTTGTACATCGCCACCCCGCGGTTTCCGCCGCCGTGCGAGGGACGCTGGAAATGCCAGATCTCCCGGCCGGTGCGCGCGTCGATGGCGAACACCTGATCCGGAAGAGTGGCGTACATGATGCCGTTTACGACCAGCGGCATCGAGGAAATGGATCCCTGCGATCGCATCTGAAACGCCCAGGCGAGCGCGAGCGAACTTACGTTGCTCTGGTTGATCTGCGTGAGCGGGCTGTAACGGCGGCCGGAATAGTCTCCGTTGTACGTTGGCCAGGAATCCGTGCCCGGATGCAGCAGTTTACTGGGATCCAGCTCCTGCGCGGGCAGACAGACTGCGAAAACGACAAGCAGGATAAGGGCGAGCTTCTTCACTTTAATGTCTCCAAATATGTAAACAGATTATGCATGTCGGCGTCGGTGTATTTGTAGGCCAGCGCCCGGTGCTCGGCGAGCGGGTCGTGCACCTCCACCTTCACCGAGCGAAGCGGCCAGGAGTGATACCAGCCGTCGCCATCGCGGATCGACACGCTGAACTCGTCCTTCAAGAGCAGCGTTCCCGTAAACTTCTTGCCCGAAGGCAGCGTGACGGTGGCCGTGGACGGCGTGCCGAACGGAAAGAGAAAGCGCGACTGCAGATCCGGCGCGGTATATTTTTTTGCGATGCCCGCCAGGTCGCCGGTCGGTGAATGGCACTTCGAGCATCCGCCCGCGCCATAAAAATAAGCCTTGCCTGCCTCCACGCTGCCGGTCGCCAGGCGCGACGCTGGAATATCGTCCGGGTAGCCGCCGGGAACGCGCGTGTGCATGTCGAAGAGGTCGATCTGCGCGCGGAGAAACGCGACGATATCGGCCACCTGTTTCTGGTCCAGCGGGAACCCTGGCATTCCACGGTCGGGACGACCAGCGGTCACCACCGGACCAATCAGGTCGCCGTCCTTATCGTGGCGCACCAGCGACGAGCGAATCAGATCGGTGCCGCGGCCGCCCGTGGCATCCTCCCCGTGACACGCCGCGCATGTCGCTACGAACTCCTTGCGGCCACGCTCGACCGCCTCGGCCTGAGCCGGGTTCTGGTTACGGGCGGCTGGACCGCGCGGCGGCCGAGCACCCTGTGGAGTGGAGTTTTGAGCTTTCAGTACGATGACGACGGCAAAAATAGCGAGGACAATGAATGCGAGCTTTTTCACATCAACCCCCCGAACCTGTGCACACACCCCGCGTGCAACGCGCGGGGTGTCTGCACCGGATTTCGCTGCTGCACGAACTCAGTCTAACGGCCGGCCTTGGTCAGCGTGGCGCCAGTTACCTTCTTCGTCTGATGCGCCCAGTTCGTTCCGGGATAACTGAAGAGCAGGTCATATCCGGGCGAACCCCCGGCCACGACGATATGGAAATCGTTGGGAGACTGAACCACCGGGATGCGCCCGCCGGGCTTCAGATTGTCCAGGAAAATTTGCGCGCGATCCGGCCGGATTCGCCCGTCCTGGATGGATGCCCGGATGAACTCCTCTTCCGTGCCCTGCCCGAACGAGACCTGCTTGTTGAGCTTCTCGTAAGGCACGCGCGTCTGTTCGTAGAGGTATTCTTGCAGGCTTCTCCGCGTGTAGCCGTGATTCGCTAGCTCGACCGCGCAATCCGGGTGAAGCACCAGGATGTAGGTCTGAGAGTGAGGCCAACGCACTCCCCCGCCCTTGATTCGCGCGACGATCTCATCGATCACGCCTTGCGCCGTCCACGGCGACACTGCGCCGCCGCCGTAAATCGTAGGGTTCCACGACGTCGCCACTGTCACCGTGCTGTCTCCAGCCTGGAAGCCCTGGCTCACGTTGTACGGCTCCCACGGGCTCTTCGCCGTGTCCTCCGCGAACGTGTAGAACGTGTAGGCCTCGAGCCGCCCGGTGAGACCCATAAAGTTCACCTGCGGCCAAGTCTGCCCAAGATTCAGCAGTGAAAGACTGAGCGCCCGGCCCACGGTGCTGTTGGCCCGCCAGCCGTGCCCCAGCATGCCGATGCCGGAATTGAAATTCAATTCCTGCGCGATCGGTCCATCCACCAGCACCACCGGCGTGAACGAGCCTGTGGACGCCTGCACATGCGTCAGGTCGTAGTGCTTGTCAAGGAAGCCTTCCATCCCGGCGAGAATCACCGGGAAATACTCCGGCTTCGCGCCAGCCATCACCGCATTGATCGCGATCTTCTCGACGGTCGCGGTGCCGCTCTTCGGCGCCACCTGCCCAAGCACGTCGCTCGGGGAACGCGTCGTGCCCGCCTCCATCGCCTTCACCAGTTCGGGCGTCGGCGGAACGATCGGCAAACCGTCCGCCCAGCGATTTTCGAGGAACAGTTCGTTCACCTTTTCCGACGCGTCCTGAAAATCCTTGCCCGTCACCTTGATATTGGCGTCTTCCACCTGTTTCTGCGCCTGGGCCGGCTTGGCTTCTTCCGGCGTCAAGGGCCGAGTCAGGTCGCTCACCATCTGGTCGAAGAACTTGGCGGCAATCAGCTGCAGCCGCGGCTTGTCGCCGCGCGCGACGTAATACTTGTCCGCCGGGAGCGCGAGCGTGCGGATTCCTGGCATCCCGCGGTCTCTCGCCGCGGACTTTGCATCCTCAAGAAATTCGGTGGTTGTGAAGTAAACGCCCGGCATGCCTGACTTTTCGATTTCGATCGTGTCGTGGGAACCCCACCACGTGCAGCTCCCTCAATCACCGACGCCGAAAACGAACAGGTCTCCATGCTGCTTCACCGTGGGGTACCACTTCGGCAAGTTCGTGATGGTCTGCGCTGCAGGCTTCGGGTACATCACGATCGTGGCCGTCGGATATTTCTCCTTCAGCATCTGCGCGAGCACATCCAGAAAATTGCTCGCGCCGAACTTGCCGTTGTCAATCAGCACGATCTTCTTGCCCGCCAAATCCCCAATGCGCGGAGTAATCCCGAGCGTCGGCGGCGGGGGAATCTCGCCCCGCGGATTCATCACCTCGAGCGTCACCTGCGCCGTCGCCGTGCCCGCAAGAAACAGGCTCGCGGAAACGAGCGCAGCACTCAGAAACCACTTCACCCCTCTGATCATTGTGTTGCCTCCCCGAAGTTGACCGGCCCAGAATTCTTCTCGAATCAACGCCTCAAGATAGACACCGAATATAAGAATGTCAATTCGATTGCATGTTTGCGTTCGCGTTCAAACTCGTCATGGCAGCGAGTCGGACCATCCGGACGTGTCGCCGAACGGCAGTCCGGTCATCACCGCGATGATCGCCTGGATCTTTCCGTCCTTGATCTTGAAAATCTCGTCCACCTCTTCGCTGAACGGGCGCAGCGCCGCGCGCGATTCCTTCACCTTGCCCACCCCCGGCACGTTGACGGTCTCCACCGTGCCCGGCGTATTGAACATGAACGAACCCATCACGATTCCGCGCTGGCGGTCCACCACCGTGTAGCGACGCGGCGATATGGGAAAGATGTATTCGAAAAGATGCGTGTCCAATTGCTTCTCGCAACTGAGCGGACCGTTTTTCGCGGCGGCGCCGAAAGACGACGGGCACGTCTGCGTCCCGTTTTCCACGCGAATCGCACCCGGCGCGAACGGCACGATGCTCCCGCTGCTCTTCTCGATGCCGTCGAAATAGAGGTCCGTCTGCGCGATTAGATCCTTCTTCGACCCGCGTTCGGCTTCGGGAACGTCCTCGAAAAATACCGCGAGCTTCGGCGCCGCTTTCGGATCGGAGAAGCCATCGGGACGCGTGAAGCCCGTGGGCGTCTCCTTGCGCGTGTCCAGCACCTCGATCTGGCTGACTTTGCCATTCACCACTCGCAAGCGCGCGCACAGCAGCCCCGGCATTCCCGCCTCAAACGTTTCGCCGACGAATCCGGCCTCGCCGTCCTCCGGATCGTCGATGTAGAGCTTGTAGCTTCCCCAGCCCGTCAGCGTGCCCCACAGGCCGTCTCCCACCTCGAGCACTTGCGCGTTCTCCGTGTAGCGCACGTCTTTGGTCATCGGCAGCAGCGATGGATCGTGGGCGATCAGCGCTGCGCGGAACCGGTCCATCATTTTGTCCAGGCACTGCCGGTCGCACTTTGCCGCCGCATGCGGTTCCAGCGGCAGCGGGCGCGGTGCGGGAGGCGGAAATCCCTCCGGGCCCCAGCCCGATCGGATTCCGTACGGTTCCTGCGTGAGCACCGCTTGAATCTGCTGAATCTTGCCCTTTTCGATTTTGAATAGCTCGCCAATCTCGAATGTCAGCGGGTGGCGAAGCGTCGCGGGAACCGTCGTGCCGTCCGTCATGGTGATCGTCTTCACCGTGCCCGCATGATCGAAAAAGGCGAACGCGAAGGCCAAGCCGCGCTCGGGATCCACGATCACGAAGCGGCGATCGCGAATGTGCGTGACGATTTTGAAGAAGCCGGTCTTGAATTGCGCGAGGCAGCCAAGCTTCATGATTGCCAATCCCGCGCTAGGCGGCTGCGTTTTGTCGATTTCCGAGTTGTTGGTGGTCTGCGTTCCATTTTCGATGCGGTTGCAGCCGGGAGCGAAGGGATATACACCCTTCCCGGTGTTTTGCTGCAAGCCCGAAAAGTACATGTTGGCGGTCTTTACTAGTTCCGCGCGGGTCTCGCGTTCGGAGGGAGGAACGGCTTCGGTGAAGAGCGGATTGGGCTCGCCGATGGCGTCGAGCTTCTCCGCGGCGCCGGCATCGCGCACCACGAAATCTTCCACTTCGCTGATCTTTCCGCCCGTCACCTTCAGCCGCAGGCAAAAAATCACCGGGTTATCCCATTCCTTCATCACGCCGATGAAGCCGGCCTGTCCCCGCTCGATATCGTCGAAATGGAGCTTGAATTTTCCCCTGCCGTTGAACGTGCCCCAGGTCCCTTGGCCGAGTTTCAGCACCGCCGTGTTTTCCGTGAACTTCACGTTGTTCGCCACAGACAGTCGCGCGGGATCGTGCGCCACCAGCGCCGCGAGATATCGATCGACGAAACCGTCGAGACACGCCCGGTCGCATGGCGATGCCGCGGCGGCCTTCGCGCGGGCCTCGGCAGCCTCAGCGCAGTCCGGTTTCACCGCCATCGCGCCGATGATCAGCACTGCTGCCGCGGCCAGTGCCGCAAATCGCAAAAGTTTCGTTTGCATCGCCTTACCCCCTTAATCCTTACTCTTGTTCGGGACCGCGCGTGAAGAGAAGAGAGAACCCCAAGGCCGCGCACAGCGATTTCCTTCATCCCCGGCAGTTGGACGCGCCCGGCCGCGGGACGGTTCCTGGTTTTTCGCGGATCGCGATGCGGGAACGGGCCGAGGGAAGGCTGAGAGCGGCGGTGCACATCGCACTGTTGCTGGGAGGCGTGTCGGATCACTTGTTGGGCAGTTGGGGAATTACCCGCCGCGGCCGTTCAGATGAGCAGGCAGCTCGACAAGGCTGTCGAGCATCACGTCCGGCGGATGCGCGCGCATGCCCTCCGCTCCCAGGCCGTAGCTCACGCCGCAAGACCACATGCCGGCGCTCCGCGCCGTCCGCACATCGACGTCAGAATCCCCCACCATCATGGATTCCTGCGGCGCCGTCCCCAGGTCGCGCAACAGAATGTTCGCGCCGAGCGGGTCGGGTTTCTTCGTTTGGAAACTGTTTCCGCCGTACACATACCGAAAGTAGCCTGCAAGGCCGAGTCCCTCGAGAATCCTCTGGCTGAACCTGACGGGCTTGTTGGTCAGCACGGCCATCGAACGATCTTTCAACAGCTCGAGCCCTTCACGCACGCCGGGATAGGTCACGGTGTTGTCGAGCATGTGCGCGCGGTAGTAGGAAAGAAAATAGGCCAGCCCGTCGTCCGCTTCGCGGTCAGTCACGCCTTCGCCGAGCGCCCGTCGCACCAGCAGCGGCGCGCCATCGCCGACGAAGCTGTAGATGGTCTCGTGCGCGAGCCGTGCTCGCTTCATGTATTCGAGCGTCGCATTCACCGCCAGAGCCAAGTCGAGCTTCGAATCGATCAGCGTGCCGTCGAGATCGAAGATCAGCGCCTGCACCCCGGCGAATCGCCCGTTGCGCGTATCGTGATTGCCACCCATTGGTCCTCGTGCGTCTGCCGCTACCCTCCATTTTATTCGGGGTTCACGGTATTGTCATCCGTCCCGGTCGCCCGTGGGCGCAGGTACGAATCGAGCGATGGGAGACAAGGCGGCCGACGACCGCTGGTAACTTCACATTTCGCTTTGGCGCGCAGCCTCCCGCGTATATCTTTGGCGGTCCACACGAAACGTATCAAGGAGGTTCGCGCCATGACTTCGCTCAAATTCGGCCAGCCGGCCAACGGAATCATCCAGTTTGCCTACACCGTAGCGGACCTGAATCAGGCGATGACCGACTACGCGGCTCGTCTCCACGTCGGCCCCTGGTTTGTGATCGGACCTTTCACGCCGCCCGAGGCCCGCTACCGCGGCCAGCCGACCAGCCTCAACGTGACTATTGCCATGGGCTTTTCCGGCCACATTCAGGTCGAACTGATCCGGCAGAATAATGACGTGCCTTCAGTCTTCCGCGAGATGATCGACAAGCGCGGCCACGGCTTCCACCATTGGGGCGTCGCATGCAGAGATTTCGACCGCGAAGTCGAAAAGCACCGCGCGCTCGGTTATGACGTGGCGTTTTCCGACCGCACGCCGGACGGCACTCGAGTCGCCTACATGGATGCCACCGCGCACCTCCCGGGCATGGTCGAGCTGATCGAGATGACCGATGCCACCGAGACAATGTTTACCGGGATCTACCAGGCTTCTGTGGAATGGGACGGCCGCAATCCCGTCCGCAAGATGGGTTAGTGATTCTCGTAATGGATCGCTTCCGCCGGCTAAGCCCCCGAAATCTGCCTGTTTACCTAAACGAAATGTAGGGAATAGCTTTTCCGCTCGCCCGCCTCGCCAAACGCTATTCTTCGTAGTCAGGCGTCGGTGCCAATCGTCTAATAGCCCGGCCAATCTTCGGGAGCTAGCGTTGAGTCGTATCTGGGAAGCGTTGAAGCAAGCCGAGCGTCAGAGGTCCGCCTCGCGGACCTCCGAGCGCGGAATGATAGGCGCGAATGTCCGCGCGCCGGATGACTCCGATCGCCGGAGGGATCTGCGCCACGCCCACAGCGTACCGCTCCTCGTATATGGCTCCGACGCCGAAAAGCAGCCCTTTCACGAACAGACTGACACCATCAACGCCCACGCGAACGGCTGCCTGATCGCTCTCGAAACTGCCGTCTCGTGCGGCCAGCGCCTGTTCCTCACCAACACGCGCAACCAGGCCGAACAGGAGTGCCGCGTCGTTCACATCGGCAAGCGCGTCGCCGGTAAGGCACACGTGGGAGTTGCCTTCATCGCTCCAGCCCCGGAATTTTGGCGCCTTTCCTAAACTTCCCCCCAGAGCGCAATCGTTCTCTCGGCCATGGCCATCCCGGCTTTTGGCGTCGCGGCGCCACCCTGTTACAATGTTCAGTTTTCGCAAGGCCCACAATCTAATCCCGAGGCCCGCATGGCTGAAATCCAACCCTTTCGCGCATACCGCTACGACACAAGCCGCGTCTCTTTGAGAGATGTCCTCACGCAGCCTTACGACAAAATCACCCTGGCGATGCAGGAAAAGTATTACGCCGCAAGTGCCTACAACCTGATCGCTGTGGAGAAAGGCCGTGTCTCGCAGGATGACTCTCCCGCAGACAACGTCTACACGCGAGCCGCGCGCACGATCGACGAATGGATCGCCGAGAAGATTCTCGTGCAGGATCCGGCGCCGGGCATTTACATCTACTCGCAGGAATTTCTCGTTCCCGGGACGCATACGCGCCGCGCGCGCATCGGCTTTATCGCGCTCGCGCGCGTCGAGGACTACGACGCGCACGTCGTCTTCCGCCACGAGCGCACGCTCTCGGCTCCCAAGGCCGACCGCATCGAGCTGCTGCGCCACACACACGCGCAGACCGGACAGCTTTTCTTCCTCTACGACGACCCCACGCGCCGAATCGACACCTGGCTAGAGGAGGCCACGCGGAAAAATCCGCCCCTCGAGATGCGCGACGAGTACGATGTGACGCATCGCCTCTGGCCCGTCTTCGAGCCGGCGCTCATCGAGCGAATTCAAGGCGCCATGGCCGATAAACAACTGGTCATCGCCGACGGCCATCATCGCTACGAGACGGCGCTCCACTATCGCAACGAATGCCGCGCCCGCGCGGGCCAGACCGACCCGCTCGCAGCCTCCGAATTCGCCATGGCGACCTTCATCAACACGCACTCGAAGGGCCTCACGATTCTTCCGACTCATCGACTTGTTTCACACGCCGCGAATTTCGACTTCGAGCAGTTCCGCACATCTCTCGCTCGCTACTTCGATTGGTATTCCTACCCGTTCGAAAACTCCGAGGAGCGCGCGGCGAGTTACGCGGAGTTCCGCGCAGACCTCGAGAGCCGTCACGTCGGCCGCCAGGCCATCGGAGTGTATCCGGGCGCTTTCGGGGCGCAGGCCTTTTACCTGTTTGTGCTGCGTCGCGACGCAGACCTCGAGCAACTGTTGCCCGATCTTTCCGAAGCGCAGCGCAGGCTCGATGTCGTTCTGCTGCATCGCCTGATTCTGGAAAAAGGACTCGGGATCACGGCGGAAGCTGTCGCCGCCGAAATTCACGTCGGCTACGAACGGGAAATCGACGCAGCCCTTGCGGCGGTCGACCGCGGCGAGGCGCAGCTTGCCCTGCTGCTGAATCCGGTGCGAGTCGATCAAGTTGTCGAGATCGCGCTTGCAGGTGACGTCCTGCCCCAGAAGTCCACGGACTTCTATCCGAAGCTTCTCAGCGGGGTCGCGGTCTATCGCGTCGAAGGGCGACTGGAAGGCCGATTAGAACGGCGCGCGGAGGGCCGGGCGCCAGGGGTCGCGAAAAAATGAGATGGGCCGCGGCTCCGGGCGCGCGACCACGCACCATGCACCATGTATGAGCCGCGCGTCCCGCTCGTACAGCGAAAACATCCCCGCCAGCGGCCGGATTCTACTTGCCGAAACTCTGGATCGCGGCAGCTTCGTTGTCGTAGGTGTCGAACACGGTCATCAGCTTCGTCACCTGCAGCACTTCCTTGAATTTCGCGCCGAGGTTGGCGAGCTTCAGCGTGCCGCCCTGCGAGCGTGCGCTGTGGAACGTGGCCACGAGCGTGCCCAGGCCGGCGCTGTCGATATAACTGACGTTTGCGAGATTCAGCACGATTTTCTTTTTGCCCGCCGCCAGCAGGCTCTTCACCTTCTCGCGGAACGAGTTGCTCTCCTCGCCGAGCACGATACGCCCTTCGATGTCGAGCACGTCCACTCCATTCACGGTTCGATCACTCATTCGCAGTGCCACGTTTGCGCCTCCTGGAAAAATCCGATTTCGCTCTTGTGTTGGTGCATCGGGAAGATGGTCCCAGCTGCGCCCCGCCGGGTTCTCTCGTCAGTAAAAATCCGAGCAAGACATATAATAACCGCACGACGGACACATCAGCTTGCAGCTTCGCGCCGCCAGGCGCGCCGAACATCGCGGACAGTAGCTCATGGGCAGTTCCGTCTCACTTTCGGCCCGCAGCGCGACCATGTCCGCAGCCGGCGAGGATCCGGTTGGTTTCGCCGGTCGAGTCGCAACATCTCGCGATGTCACTTCCAGCTCCTTCAGCCCGTCGTTTATAACATATTCGAACTACCGGGCAAAGCAAGCGCTTGCGGCCGGCCCTCTCTCCGCGCGGGCCTTCGCGTCCCTGCGGATGCAACCGGGCAAGCAGCCTGAGCGTCCGATAAATTGGAAGCGAGGCGGCCATGACAAATCAGATCCGTTTCGGGCTAGCCGCAGCAATCCTCGTAGTCACTTCGCTCACGTCGCCTGCTCTTGCGCGAGGCCAGCGAATAGCGCACCGCACTGGCATGCGGCCAGCCGCGCCCGTCCATGCGCGGCCCATCGGCACGCATGTGGTTGTCAGCCGTGCAACCGGCAACCGGCAGGTCGGCGCGACCGGCAGAGTCGCAAGAACCACTCCCTCCGCGAACGCTTTTGACTTCGGTGGCGGATCGTTTCTTTCCTCGCAGGATTTGTCCCTGCAGAATTTGCTCAACCCCGTTCCGGGACTGGGCTTCGACTACGCGCACCTCGCCGCGATCAATCGTGACCTCGGCATCAAGGCCGTCATCGATCCGGCCACGCAGTGGCGGCTTGCGGTCGCCGAGCGTTTGCTGCGCGACGCTCGCGGCTCCGTCCAAAACGCCGGTTTCTTTTTGCTCGACGGTGGAGGGCCATACGTCATCCCGCCGGAGACCCCTCCGTCGGAACAATCGCCGCAGCAATCGCCGATCATCATCTTGCAGCAAGCACCAGCCGCCCAGCCCTTGAGCGCGCAACCCGAGCCGGCCGCTGCTGTTCCGGAGGCCGTTCCACCGCTCCCGGATATCGGCCAGTTCACGCTCGTGCTGCAGGATGGCACGCGCATTGATGCCGTCGCGTTCACTTGCTTGAACGACCGAATCGTCTACATCACGGCCGGCGGCAGCCGCCGCACGATAGCGGCGAGCGATCTCGATTCCGACGCAACGAGGCGCGTCAATGAAGAGCGCGGCACGCCGCTTCAGCTTCCGCTGTAATAGATAGATAGTGCAGCGGCGCTTCCGCAGCGCGACGATTCCGTTTCAGCGCCCGCGCGACCGGTAAATCAAAATCGCTCCCAGCGCGCTAAACGTCCCCGCATACAGGAATCCTGCCGCCGGGCTCACGCTCGACCAGAGCGCACCGACCGCAACGCTCGAAATGAGGTCGCCGATGCCGTTCGCCGTAGCCAGCACGCCGAAGCCGGACCCACGCACCGCAGCTGGCAAGAGTTCGGCGGCGAGCGATTTCTCGAGCGATGCTTGAAAGGCTCCGTGGATTCCCGCCAGCCCGAAGAGGAACACCAGGACGGGCAGGGTCGGTTTTTCGAGGATGAATCCCGCGCAGGTAATCGCGGCCATCAGATATCCCAAGGCGAGCAGGGGCCGCTTGCCTAACCGGTCGCCCAGCGCCCCGGCGGGATACGACGCCGCCGCGTTCACAAAGTTGTAGAAGGTGTAGAGGCCCACCGAAACGGCCGCGGCGCGACCCGTGCCCAATCGCGGCGCGAGAATCTGGCTCGCCCGCAAGATCAGGAGCGTGGGAGCAAAATCGCCAATACCATGCGCGAAAACTCCGGCGAGAAAACTCCAGTAAGATTTTGGGAGCTGTCTGAAGCTCGAGGCGATGCTCAGCGAGCGATGGCCTTCGGCTCCCCTGCCCGCCGGCGCTAGAGCTGCGAAGGCCACTGCCGCCGCCAAACCGGGCACGAGCGTCCAACGCAGGACGCCCCGAGCGCCGAGCACACCTAGGAGAGCCGTGGCGCAAAGCGGCCCGAGGACCGCGCCGAGCGTGTCCATCGTGCGCTCGAAACCGAAGGCCCGGCCAACCCGGTCGCTTGCGACGCAGTCCGCCAGCAGCGCGTCGCGCGAGGGGCCCCGGCTGCCGCGTCCCGTCCACCCAAGCCCACGCAACAGCAGCAAAGCGGGCCAGCTCTGCGCGAACGCATAAGCAAACGTCGTCAAGGCGGTTGCGAAGTAACCTATGATGCCGGTGGGCTTGCGCCATGGGGGATGGTCCGCAATCCAGCCTCCAACGAGCTTGGCGAAACTGGAGAGGCCGTCGGAGACGCCCTCGATGATCCCAAGAGCAACGGCCGGCGCGCCCAGGCTCGCAAGAAACGCAGGCAGGATGGCCGTGGCTGCCTCGTGTCCCCAATCGGAGAACAGACTGGCGAGACCGATTCCCAGAACGCCGCGCGTAAGCCAGCGTTTCGAGGGCGAGGATGCGGCAGCGGGTCCGCTCATGGTGGTGGCTTTGCATTGTGATCGTATGAGGCGCGCCGGGTCAACACAACGAGCCACTCGGCAGGGTAGAATCGAGCGGTCGATTCCAGTGTGTCAGGGCGCTGGGCGGCGCGGAACGGAGCTGCGAAACGATGCGGGCGGTGATTCAACGCGTGAGCCACGCGCGAGTGATGGTGGATGGCCAGCCCACGGGCCAAATCGGAGCGGGGCTCGCTGTGCTGGTTGCGGTGGGACGCGACGACACGCCTGCCGCGGCCGCTTCGATGGCCGACAAAATCGTTCATCTGCGGATCTTCAACGATGAACAGGGAAAGATGAACCGCTCGCTCCTCGATACGGGCGGCGCGGTGCTGGCCGTCTCGCAGTTCACTCTCTATGGCGATGCACGCGGCCAGCGGCGCCCCAGTTTCATCCAGGCCGCTCCTCCGGATAAAGGCAAGGCGCTCTACGAGGAATTCGTGCGCGCGTTGAAATCTCTCGGTGTGCGGGTTGAGACCGGCGTCTTTCAAGCGCACATGTCGGTCGAGCTTGCAAACGACGGCCCCGTCACGATTCTGCTCGACTCCGATAAACTTTTTTAGGCTGCCCGGCACGCCGCATCTAATGAGAGTAGCCTTGCGGTTTCTGAGGGGAGAAGATCCATGAGCGAGTCCCGGAGAATCCTCGATCAGATGGACCGTGCATTTTCGGGCGATGCCTGGCACGGGCCTTCGCTCATGCACGTCCTCGAAGGCATTCGCGCGGAAGACGCCTCGAAGCACACCATCCGTGGCGCGCACTCCATCTGGGAAATCGTGCATCACATCGGCGCGTGGAACAGAATCGTGCGGCAGCGGCTCGAGGGAGAAGCGGTGAAGGTCACGGCGGAGCAAGATTGGCCGCCCGTCTGGGAAGTGAGCGAGATCGCGTGGAAACGCGCGCTCGAAACGCTTCGCGAAAGTCGCGCAGGCCTGCGCAAACTCGTGGGAAGTTTGGGAGATGACCAGTTGGAAGAGGACCTTGTTGGAGGAAGCGGTGTCTCGCGCTACGCGGCCCTGCATGGCGTCATTCAACATGACCTCTACCACGCCGGGCAAATCGCCATTCTGAAAAAGGCTTTCGGATAAATTTGATTGGCCGATTGCACATGACCTTTCGTTCTGACGGAATCGCTGAGCTGGTCTACTTCTCCGTGCTCGCATGCTGGCTGGGCTTCGCTCTGATAGCCGTCATGGGAATGCGAGGGGCAGCCGCAGGCGCACGAAAGCGCAACGAGAAATCGAATAGCGGGTTTCTGCTGCAGGGAGTCGGCTACGCCATCTGTTTCTGTTTCTTTCGAACGTATTTCTCTCCTTTCCTTCCCATGTCGAGAGCGAGCGAAGCAATCCTGGCGGCAGTCACGATCACCGTCGCCGCCGGCTCGGTATGGCTTTGCTACGCGGCCGCGCGAACGCTGGGCAAACAGTGGGCACTGGTCGCACGAGTGATCGAAGGGCACGAACTGATCACACGCGGGCCCTACGCCGTCGTCCGCAATCCCATCTATCTTGCGATGTTCGGAATGTTCGCGGCCACCGGCCTGGCCGTCAGTCGATGGCAGGCGTTGCTTCCGGGAGTGATTGCGTTCTTCGTCGGCACGGCAATTCGCATTCGCACCGAAGAAAGGCTCCTCGCGGAAACCTTTAGCGCCGAGTTCGATGACTACGCGCGCCGCGTACCCGCGCTCTTCCCGCGGCTACTTCGATGAAAAGCGCGCATTTGCTGGTTCCATAGCGGCGGCCGGTGGGTTAGTATGCGGGGCGCGCGGTTATACAGAAAGCTGCCGCGCGAATTCATATAGGGGGAGTGGATTTATGCGCTATGGGTGGCTGGGACCTTTGGCCATTACCGCCCTGCTGGCAGCGGTTCTTGCACCGGCGAGCAAGGCGCAGTACGGCCCAGGCGACTGGGCGTACTACAGAGGGAATTTAGAAGGAACGGGTTTTTCGCAGCTCAAACAGATCGATACGACGAATGTTTCCAAACTGAAGCAGGCCTGGACCTTTCACCTGGCGGAACGCGGGATGTTTGAAGTCACGCCGATCGTCGTCAAGAGCGTGATGTATCTGCCTGCCGGCAAGGCCGTCGTAGCGCTAGACTCCGAAACCGGGAAAGAAATCTGGCGTTACGACTTCCAGGGCGCCCAGGCGTCCACCCGCGGCGTGGCCTACTGGCCGGGCGACAAACGCAACCCGCCACGCATTATCTTCACCACGTTCGATAAGAAGATGATTGCGCTCGATGCGGCCACCGGAAAGATCGTTCCGAGCTTCGGCAAGGACGGAATCGTCGAAATGGAAGTCGGATACTCCGGTGTCCCCACGATTTTCAAGAACCTCGTCTTTCTCGGGGCGAGCGTCGGCGAGTTGCCCGTGGGCCCTCCGGGCGATACGCGCGCCTTCGACGCGATCACCGGCAAGCTACTGTGGGATTTTCATACGGTTCCCCGGCCGGGTGAAGTCGGCCACGACACCTGGTTGAATGACGGCTGGAAGGGCCGTTCGGGCACGAATGTTTGGGGATGGTACATGTCGGTGGATGCCAAACGCGACCTTCTCTACATGCCCATCGGCGGACCTTCGCCCAACTACTACGGCGGCGATCGTCCCGGACCCAATCTTTTCGGCAACTCCGTCGTCGCCGTGGACGCGAAGACCGGTAAGCTCAAATGGTATTTCCAGACCGTGCACCACGCTCTGTGGGACGAGGACCTGCCGGCAGCGCCCAGCCTGTTTGATATCAAGCAGAACGGGAAGAAGATTCCCGCCCTGGCCCTTATCGGCAAGGCCGGTTGGATGTTTATCCTCAACCGTGTTACCGGCAAACCGGTTTTCGGCGCCGAGGAGCGCCCTGTACCCAAAGGCGATGTGCCGGGAGAGTGGTATTCCCCCACGCAGCCATTCCCTCTGAAACCACCGGCGCTGGCTCGAACCAGCTACAAGCCGGAGGACATTGTCACCGCCGAAGATACGACTCCGGAACATGCGAAGGCGTGCCGCGAACTCGTTGAAAGGTCCGGCGGCTTCTACAATGCGGGACCGTTCACCCCGTGGCTTTACCATGAGGCTGGCGCCCCTCCGAAGAGCACCATCCAGTTCCCAGGAGGAACTGGCGGTGCCAACTGGGGAGGAACTGCGGCCGATCCACGCACGGGATACGTCTACGTGCAGACCCATGACGTCGCCCTTGTCGGCTGGATCGAAAAGAAGCACGGAACCGGCAGTTATGGCCGCGGTACGCAGGGCTCGACGCAAGTTTACGACCGGGCCAGCGTGGACGGCCCGGGCCCCTACTTCGGTTTCAGTGTGCCCGTGAAGGACAAGGACGGCCACGTAATCGGTAACTGGCCCTGCCAGAAACCGCCCTGGGGGCGCCTGTCCGCGGTCAACGCGAACACCGGAGACATCGCCTGGCAAGTGCCTCTGGGAGACACGGAAGGGCTTCCCGAAGGCAAGCAGCATACCGGGAGCGGCGACAGCGCGGGACCGATTGCAACGGCGGGAGGATTGGTGTTCATCGGCGCGACATCGGACAAGCGCTTCCGTGCCTACGATTCGAAAACCGGCAAGGAAGTGTGGGTTGCCGAACTCGGGAGCGAGGGCATGGCCGATCCAATGACCTACCGAGCCAAGAACGGCAAGCAGTACGTGGCCATCGTAGCTGGAGTCACTCTGTTCGTGTTTGCGTTGCCGTAGAGAGTAATTCGAGTATCCGCATTCTGGATCCGGCGCCGGGATTGGCCCTAATTTTCCCGGCGTCGCATCCATGCCCGCACAAAAAGATTGCTCGCAAAGAATGATGGTGGCCTAACTCGCCTATCAGCACCAGGCCGCCCGGAATACAGATTACCGCGGCAACGAATCAGAAGCCGCCGCCACCGCCGCCACCGAATCCGCCGCCGGAACCGCCGCCACCTCCGAAGCCCGAGCCGCCGGACGAACCGCGCGGGGATGAAGCCATCACGCTGCCCGCCTGGGCGGACATCATGTTGAGGTCGTTCACGAGCACGTACGGCATGAAGCCACTGCCGTAGCTGCCTTGATACCACGCGGGCGGCTGCATGGTGATGCCGGCGAACGCCTGCACCCATTTCTTTTCCACGTGCAATGCCATGGCGTAGGGCAGATATTTTTCGAATAGTTCCGGCGTTCTTTCCAGCCGCTCGATGCGATCGCTTTCCACGCGGCCCAGGAAATCCTCGAACCCGAGGATTTTGGCAAACGTTTTCGCCCCCGTGATCGTTCGCGCGGGCATGAACCAGCCGAATCCGCAGATGATCGCGCCGGTCACGAGGCCGGTGATGAACCACGTGAAAGGCACGATTCCTGTTGCGTTTGCCAGCGAGCCGGCCCCAGCCCACAAAAGAAAGCCGATGATCATCCCGGCGCCCAGATATCCCTGGCGGACCTTGTCCGGGCGATGGAGGTAATAGCCGTCGGCGACCAGCGCGTCGAAGATCGCGTCGCGAATCGCGGGAAGGTGCGTGTAGAAATGATTCTGCAATTCGGAAAGTTTGACGTTGAGATCGGCGCCGCCGCCAAACAGCGCGGCGAGCATTTGCTGCTCGTGCGGCCGCGCGTCCGTCCATTGCGCCGCTGGCTTCTGAAGATGGAAGACGTAGTCACGGTGGTGCACGAACGCGAGCAGCCCGCTATTCTCCTTCTGCTCGATCGTCAGATAACCCTTCACGGCGAGGTCCACCAGCGTAGCGGTGATGTCGCGCATGCCCGCTTCGTTGTCCACGAGCGTGCCGCACTCGGCGGGTGTCAGTTTGTCGGGAGGCTCGTACTGCACCGTGATGGCGTCGCGCTCGGGATCGCGCCCGCGCGTCCACCACAATTGGAACATCCCGAGAAAAATCGCGATAGGAAGAAAGAACGGCCAGTTGCTCCGCAGCATCAACCACGCCTTCGCCACGGGCCCCGGCGCGCGAACGAATCCCTTGTCCCATCCCGCGACAGCCGTCAGGCCCTCGTGAAATCCGAGCGGACGGGTCGTGCGAATCTCGACGATGTTGTCTTTCACATCTACTTGCGCGTCCTGCGCCCGCGAGCCGAACGCACCGGTGTACGCGAGGGCGTGCAGCCCGGTGACGCCGGGGGGCAGTTCGATGTGCGCGCTTGCGGATTGGATCGGCACATCCCAGTCGTCTCCGGTGACGTTCCAGTAGAGCTCATCGTGGTCGTCGAAGAAACGCAAAGCGTCGAGCACGCGGTACCGGAAGATGATCGTGCGAGTCGAATTGTTCGCATTGGGTATGAAGATTTTGAACTTCGTGTAGCGTCCCTTGCGGCTTCGCTCGTACTTGAGGGGATGGCCGTCGTCATCGGTCACTGACAGGGGATCGAGAAAGAGTGTGTAGTTCAATCCCTGCGGTGTGGTGTATTCGACCGGAATGATTCGATAGATGCCGTGCCAGTTGGTCCCGATGAACTGCGCTTCGATGATTTCAGTGACCTCGATCGTTCCATCCGGTTGGATCTGCACCTGTTCGTCGAAATGACGGATGGAGAGCTCGCGCCCCGCAGCCGGAATCACAGCGGCCAGCGCGAGCAGACACAGGAGCAGACATCGGCGTGCCAGTGACATGGGATCGGTCCGGCTACGTCGTGGCGCCGAAACTTACCTTGGGGACTTCGCGCTCGGCCTGCTCGCTGATTTCGAAAAATTCACGAGCCTTGAAATTGAACATGCTGGCGACTATGTTCGACGGAAACTGCGCGATTTTCGTGTTGAAGTCGCGCACCACGGCATTGTAATAGCGCCGCGCGTTTTGCACGCTGTCCTCGATTTGATTGAGCGTCTGCTGCAGCTGCGTAAAGCTCTCGACGGCGCGAAGCTGTGGGTACGCTTCCGCCAGCGCAAACACCTGTCGCAGCGCGGCCGTGAGCGCGGTTTCGGCGCCCGCCTTTTCGGCTGGGCCCTGGGCGCTCATCGCACGATTGCGCGCGGCGACGACTCCTTCGAGCGTGCCCTTTTCGTGCGCGGCGTAGCCCTTCACGGTCTCGACGACGTTGGGGATCAGGTCGTGACGCCGCTTGAGTTGCACGTCGATGTCGGACCAGGCGTTGTCGCACTGTACCCTCAGCCGTACCAGCCCGTTGTAGACGCTGATGAACAGGATCACCAGCAGGGCAATGACAATCAGCAGTATCAGCATCAAGACCCTCCGCTTTCGGCCTCGACGGGCCGGTTCCCCGTGATTTGTGGCTAGCATACGGCCCGCGTGGGGCCATGTAAAGGACGGCTCTCGATTGAGGGGCAGCTGCTCCGTGAGAGTCAACAGGCGGTCTTCGACTGGTTGCCGCAGCAACGCCTGCGTGCGGCGATCGCGTTCCGCCTTGACGAAGCACACCGAGGAAGCCGAACAGCGATCAGCGAATGCTTAGCTTTTCGATGATGCGCAGAACGTCCGCAGCCGAAACGTCGTAGAGCGAGTGCTCGTCCTCTTGCTCGAGCCGCTCGCGAAGGTATTCGGCTGCGATGTAGCTGGCCTCCCGGTCCGTCAAGTTCCGTCCGGTGCGCGAGCGAAACGCCACAAAGCCTGGATGCGCCAGGCCCAGGACGACGCCCTTGCCGTCGGCCAGGAATTTGCAATCCATCGTGTCGCTGTGGCGGGTGGCGACTCCGTTC
>OBLQ010000120.1_pt1 | contig 26193 bp, 24 predicted proteins | sample 1519881 | NCBI WGS metagenome assembly OBLQ01 (sample SAMN01911456, study PRJEB22533) | soil metagenome | biome: Soil | place: Malaysia | collected 2012-04-30 | depth DG_metagenome m | reverse complement strand
TGCCTAACCCTTTTTTATGTGCCATTCCAAATGCCTCGTTTGTGTTCTCGCTCCGGCCCCCGGATTAAGGGACGACGATTTCGTTGATCCGGACTTCGCTGTAATTCTGCCGGTGGCCTATCGTCCGGCGGTATTGCTTTTTCCTCTTGTACTTCAACACGCGGACTTTGCTTGCACGGTCATTGGCAAGTATGGTCGCCGTCACTTTGGCGTTTTCCACGAGCGGCGTACCCACCACCAGCACCTTCTTGCGCACGGCAAAAACGTGGTTGAATTCCACGCCAGCGCCCGGCTCACCCGGAAGCCTCTCGACCCGCACCACGTCTCCCGGCGATACTCTATACTGCTTTCCGCCGGTCCGAATAATCGCATACATGTACAGTCACCTCAATGTTGTTGACAGAAAACAAGCTATTTTAGCGTTGATTGGAATGTTGTGTCAACGAGTTGGGGTGTTTGCCTTCGGAGCGTTCAGCGCGACGGGCCTTTAGAGTCGGCGGGTTTCATCGTCCGGTTTGGTCGCATTGGCAACCGCTGGACTTTGAGGTGCGCCTTGAGCAACTGGGATTTCCTGTCGGTTCGCTTGCCGAGCTTGTGATTAACAAACCGGCCCTTGCTCATTCTTCTACCCCGATTACCAGTTTAAGCCCGAAACGCAGCGGAGGCTCGGCAAAGAATGGTCCTGAAGTGCGGGATATTTCTGGTTTCCCCTTTTGGCGAAGACTGTCCAGCGTTACAAGGTGAAAATTGATATCCTGAAACTGGCTGCAATGCACCAGCACAGTAGGCTGATCTCAAGGCTGCTGGACAGCAGGCAGCTTTTGCTGACAGGGAGGGTGGATTTTGAAGACGAAAGATAACCGGCGGGAGGCGCTGGAGGCGCAAATCTGCAAGACCACGATCATTGAATCCAGGCGGCTGTCGAGCGCATTGGGAGCCAGGGTTGTTCTGGCCAGCGAAGCCTTCCAGCATACTGGCAGCTTCAAATTTCGCGCAGCGTACAACGTGGTGATGCGCGCCGAGGCGGACCTTTTCCTCACGGCCTCGTCCGGAAACTTCGGGCAGGCGCTCGCGTACGCGTGCCAGTTGCTTGGCAAGTCGTGCGTGGTGATGATGCCATCCACTTCGGCCCAGGTGAAAGTGGATGCCGTGCGGGGATTTGGGGGCAAGGTTGAACTGATTGACGTGACGGTCAAATCGCGCTGGGACCGGGTTTGGGAACTGGCGAAGGAGCATCCTGAGGCCTATGTAGCCAGCCCGTACGATGATCCTTTTGTGATTGAAGGGAACAGCAGTCTGGGAAGGGAGCTGGCCGCGCTGGAATATGACTTTGACAGCGTGGTTGTGCCAGTGGGCGGCGGCGGACTGGCGTCAGGGGTTGTGGTGGGACTTCGGGGAGCAAATAACCCCGTCCCTGTTATTGGCGCGGAGCCGCTGCTGGCAAACGATGCTGCACGTTCGCTGCGAGAGGGCCGGATTGTTTCCAACGAAAGCGAACCCCAAACCATTGCCGACGGAGCGCGGACACTTTGTCTGGGCGACCGCAACTGGGAGATTCTCAAAACCGGCCTGCAGAAGATTGTGGAGGTCCCGGAGGGGAAAATCGCTGAAGGTTTGCGTGTGCTCTTCAGCCTGGCGAATTTGAAGGTGGAACCGACCGGCGCGCTTGCAATCGGGGCAATGCTCAGCGACCCGGAAACATTCGCAGGCCAGACCGTCTGTTGCGTGGTGAGCGGTGGAAACGTCGACCCGCAGGTTTATTCCCGCCTGTTGCTGGAGTAACGGCCCGGCAAGAAATCCCACCTTCAGCTAGGAGATGGCATCCACTGTTCAGATTGCTGAAAGCGTTGGTTAATTAAAAGCGATGCGCGGGGACAATGAAGGTTCTGGACATCCGGTCATGCCAGGTGAGCCCCTCGGCGTCTACCGCTGCCCAAATGAACCCCAGCATCAGGGCCGACATTGAAACCACATAACCGAACCCGCGCCATAGGCAGTCGGAAAACCTGGGCGGATTGCCTTCGAAAGTAATCACCTCGAGCCCGGCCCACATCAGCCCGGGCGTGGAAGAGGTCAGTGCCGTACATCCTGTAAAATAAAGCAGGACAAAAAATGCGGCGATAAGGGCGGTCGTGCTGATTTGCAGCGGTCCGAAGGAAAATTTCCCGCCAACTTGCCAGAAAATAAGCGCGTACAAACCTGCTCCTGCCAACAACACAAGAGCATCAATCACGGCAGCATAAAATCGCATGGCCATTTGAGCGATGGCGACGGAGGCATGCTCGTCTTCTCCTGTGGATCCGGAGGAATCCCCTGAAGGTCCGAGTTCAATCTCTAACGGCCCTGTCTCCGGGCGTGGGGCTGGGGGTGGCGGGGGTGGAGGTGGATGAACCGGCAACTCACCATCTTCAAGAAAGGCCGATTCAAAGCTGCCCATGCCAAAGGAAGGAGGAGCGGACCTCACTTCGGGCTTCGGCCGCTTTCCCGAAGCCTCCACGGAAGGGAACTCGATGATGTGATGCCGGACCTCTTCCGGTTTTGTCGGTGGGCCGAAATCCAGATTAAGAGGATTGCGCCGGTTTTCCTCTTCCTGATGAAGTCGGGCGCGCCGCTGACGATACTCCTGCACGCGATCCGCAAGGTTGCTTTGCCAGGGAGAGGCGCCCTGTCCTTCCGGAGTCGGTTCGACCGGTTCTTTCGCTTCGGGTTCAATCGGGTCGGGAGGCGGAGCCTGCGGTGCCAGTTCTACATCCAGGTCTCCGGTTTCCTCTTTGCCCAGTTCCATCTGGTCCAGCGGAGATTCGGGTTCCGGCTCAACTGGAGCTTTTGACGCGTTTTTAAGATGGTGGAACAGCGGCGGAATGCCCTCAGCCTTGCCGTTCACTTGGGTGAACTGATGCCCGCACTTCTTACACTGCTCATATCCCGGAAAGGTGATAAACCCGCACTTAGGACATTTCACTGCGACTGGAAACCCCTTTCAAGCATCCAAGTAAAGTTCCCGCATTATCTTAACAAATTCATGCGCGTCAAGAAAGCTTTTGCGGGTAGAATACCAGCTTTGACAAATGTGATGGGTTTTATTGACTGCTTTTCCAACCGACAAAGAGCTTTCCGGATCTGGCTGGCAATCCCGAGCGCCTTAGTGCTGTTGACCCTTTCTTTTGAGGTGTTTGGACAGTCGCTGCCGACCGTCCCTTCAGGCCTCATGGACCAGACTTCAACAGTCACCGTCCGTTCGGATTCCCAGGAAAAGAAAGGGGATGTCTATTTCTTGCGCGGCCACGTGGTGGTGACCTACAGGGAGATGGAGGTCACGGCCGACGAGGCTTCTTATGACCAGTCAACCCAGCAAGTGCTTGCCAGGGGCCACGTTACCTACAACGACCAGACGGCTCACTTGGAGGCGGACGAACTCCATTACAATGTCGCGACAGGAAAGGGATGGTTCCTGAACGGCAAAGGTTACGTGCGTCCGCACTTGAAACCTCGTCTCGGCGTCATCGAAACGGAAAACCCCTTTTATGTGCAGGCTAAGGTCGTCGAGAGGCTGAACGAGCTTTCCTACAAGATAACTGACGGCCGCGTGACCACCTGCCCGTGCGAAAACACAGGCTGGTCCATCAGTACCAGCAGCGCCTATGTCAAAGTCGGGGACAAGGTGATTGCCCGTAACAATCTGTTTCGCTTTTTTCGCGTGCCCGTCCTCTACGCTCCGGTGCTTGTGGACTCTATTGCGCCCCGGCCCCGGCAGACCGGCTTCCTTCTGCCAACCGCCGGCAACTCCTCGCAGAAGGGATTTACTATTGGCGATGGTTTTTATTGGGCCATCAACCGAAGTGCAGACCTGACATTGGGCCTTGTGAATTACAGCAAGCGCGGTCTTGGCGGCAGCGCCGAGTTTCGGGCGCGTCCGAGCGCCGACAGTAACTTTGACGTCAGCGCATTTGGAGTGAATGACAAAGGAAATCCCAGTTCCCCTCAACTGCGGGCGCAGGGTGAAAGCATCAGGGCAACTGGCCAGGCGGACCACTTGTGGGCGGGATTTCGAGGCGTGGTCAACGTGGACTACGCCAGTTCGCTTGCCTTCCGCGAAACCTTTGCCAACAACTTCACTCAGGCCGTTACCTCAGAGGCGCGGCAGATGGGATTCCTGACGAATGACTTTAACGCCTACAGCGTCAACTTCTATATTTCGCGATATCAGAACTTTCTGTCGACCACGGGCGGCGCGGCCAATTCCATCACCATCCGGCACACGCCCAGCTTTTCTTTTTCCGGCATGGACAGGCAGGTTGGCAATACTCCCCTGTTCTTCTCCTTCGAAACTTCTGGCGGGGCGGTATCACGGACGCAGCCCGATTTTGAGACCCCCAATTTTTCTGAACGCTTCAACTTTCATCCCGAGCTCACACTGCGGATGAAACCCTTTTTGCATTTCCACGTCACGCCGTCGGGCGGCGTATGGCTTACACGTTACGGCACCAGTCTGAGGCCGGATCGCAGCGGCGTGGACCGCTTCATGGGGAACTTCTCACTAGACGTCCGGCCGCCGTCTCTGGAAAAGGTTTTTCCCCGTCCCGTCGGCGGCTATTTGGTTAAACATGTGATTGAGCCGGACATTCAGTATCACCTGGTGCGGGCCACCGATCCGCAGGACATCATGGACGTCGTTCGATTTGACGCCCTGGATACGATGGCGGAAACGAATGAGATCGAGTATTCGCTGACCAACTCAATCCTGGTTCGCAAGGATGTGGCCGCCGGCCAGCCCATTCCCCAGGCACATGAACTGCTTTCCCTGCGCCTTTCGCAGATTTATTATTTCGATCCTACGTTTGGAGGCGCGCTTCAGCCCGGCAAGAACATTGTGTGGCATCCGACTACGGCGTTGACCGGTTTTGCTTTTGCTCGGGGCCGGAACCTCTCCCCGCTGATTTCTGTGCTGAGGCTGGCGCCTTCGTCGAACTATGATACCGAACTCCGCGCCGACTTTAGCCCCAATGGTGGCGGCGTGTTGAATGCCGGGATCACATCCAATTTGCACCGGGGACTGGTGGGGCTTTCTCTGACGGATTTTTTCATCAGCCGTACGGCGGCCCAGTTGACTCCGGTTTTGCCGACAACCCCGCTTTCCCAGATCCCCTCGTATAACCTGCTGCGAACGCTGGCCACTTACGGGAACGTGGATCATAATGGGTTCAGCGGCGCCTTTGGAGTGGACTATAACTTTGTGGAGCGCGTCGCGCATCAACTGGTAGGGCAGGCGGGTTATCGTTTTTCCTGTTTTGCAGTGAACGTTGAATACCGAAGGTTCTCGCTGGGTCCACTCAGGAGGGAAAATGAGTTCCGTGTAGCCATTTCGCTGGCAAACGTCGGGACCTTCGGCAACCTGCGGCAAAACGAACGCTTATATTAAGCCCATCGAGCCGCGATGCCTGGAATGCGCCGGAAGACGGAAGTAATCTATCTAATGTCCGCGCAGCCCGATTCGGATACACTTTGTAACAAGGACAGGGACAATGGCATTTCCAATTCACCGGCCCAGGCGCCTGCGCCGGACAGAACCTATTCGCGACCTGGTGAAGGAGAATCGGCTCTCTCGGCGCTCGCTGGTCTACCCGCTTTTCGCCTGCCCAGGTTCAAACGTCAAGGAAGAAATTCATTCCATGCCGGAAAACTATCGCTGGTCCGTGGATCTGCTGGTGGAAGAGTGCAAGTCCGTTTACGATCTCGGTATTCCGGCGGTAATCCTTTTTGGAATTCCTGAGACCAAGGATGATCTGGGTTCCGGAGCATATGATCCGGATGGGATTATGCAGCGCGCCGTCAGAGCCGTCAAGAAGGGCGTTCCGGATTTACTGGTGATTTGTGATACCTGCCTGGACGAGTATACCAGCCACGGCCATTGCGGACTGGTCAGGGATGGTGAAGTTGAAAATGATTCCACGCTGGAACTCCTGGCAAGAACCGCGCTCACCCAGGTGCAGGCCGGGGCCGACATGGTGGCTCCATCCGATATGATGGACGGCCGGGTAGGGCGCATTCGGGATGAGCTGGACTCGTATGGGTTCAGCGCCATTCCAATCATGGCTTATTCCGCCAAGTATGCTTCCGCGTTCTACGGACCGTTTCGTGAGGCGGCGGATTCTTCGCCCAAGTTTGGTGACCGGCGCTCCTACCAAATGGACCCGGCCAATCAGCGGGAGGCCATGCGTGAAATCGCGCTCGACATTGAAGAGGGCGCGGACATCATCATGGTGAAGCCCGCGCTGGCCTACCTGGACATTCTTGCGCTTGCTCGCCAGGCCTTTGATGTACCCTTAGCTGCCTATCAGGTGAGCGGAGAATATTCCGTTATTGAAGCTGCCGCCCGCGCCGGCTGGATTGACCGGAAACATACTGCCCTTGAGACACTGATGTCCATTCACAGGGCCGGCGCCAATACGATTCTCACTTACTTTGCCAAGGACGTTGCTCGATGGCTGGCAAGCTGATTCTGAATTTCCTCCAGCATATTTCATTCTTCAGGAACTGCCGCTGATGACGCCTGTGCGATCCCGGCCCGCCGTGCGGCTCTCGCCCGCCCTGCCGGGCATTTATGTCCGGCGATTGCTCAGATCTCCTGGCGTTTTCTTTTTGGTTGTTTGCGCTCTGCTGGTTTCGGCTTCGGTCCAGGCCGAGAACAAGCCTGGTTCTCTGGCACAACAGATTGAGTCCATCCTTCGAGCTTCACCCGCCGGACGGGGGTTCTGGGGGATTGAAGTTGTTCGGCTCTCCGACGGCGAAATCCTTTACGCCAGGAACCCGCAGCACCTTTTCCAGCCTGCGTCCAACATGAAGATGTTCACCACCTCAGCGGCACTCAACACGCTGGGGCCGGATTTCATCTTTCGGACTACAGTTGAGAGCTCCTCCGCGCCGGATTCCGAAGGCCGTGTACCTGACCTTGTCCTGGTGGGAAGGGGCGATCCCAACCTTGGCAGCCGTTTAGTGCCTTATCAGTACAACTCGCCTGCCCGCCTGCCCGCTGATCTGGACTTTGAAGGGCTTGCCGATCAGGTTGCGGCAAAGGGCGTTCGCGAAGTTACCGGTAACCTTTACGCCGATGATACTTATTTCGTCCACGAGCCCTACGGAACCGACTGGGCCGTTGACGACCTTTACTGGGATTACGGAGCGCCAATTACCGCCCTGGCGTTTAATGACAATTCCCTGAAGCTCAAAATCCGACCGGCAGCATTTGTCGGCCCCAGGGCGCAAATCCTGATCACGCCGGGCGATGACTACTACAGGATTGTCAATGATGTAGCGACAACAGCCTCCGGGACACCCGCCAAGATTGAGCTTAACCGGTTTCCGGGTTCGATGGAACTCGACGTCTGGGGGCATATTCCCGTTGATTCTAACGGGGTGGATGAGGAAATCTCCATCCAGGACCCGCCGCGTTTTATCGGCGAAATGTTCCGCAAGCTGCTTGAGCAGCGTGGAGTGAAGGTGGATGGGGAAGTCGTCGTCCGAGAGGTCACACCTGCGGAGGCCGCCAGCCAATCCGAAAAGCCGGATCCAATGCAGCGTTTCGTTCTGGCTGAACATGAATCCCTGCCTTTGAGCCAGGATGTGAAAGTCACTTTGAAGGTAAGCCAGAACCTGCATGCTGAAATGTTGCTGCGAACCTTGTCGCGTGTTCAGAACCACAAGGGGAGTCTTGAAGACGGATTGGATATCCTCAACGGATTTGCGCAGAGAATCGGGATCGCGCCTGAAGAGGTCCAATTTGCCGGCGGTTCCGGTCTGTCGCGCGAAACGCTGGTAACGCCCGACTCAGTGATGAAGTTGCTTCAATTCAACGTGAGCGCCCCCTGGTTCCAGGTATTCTATGACGCGCTGCCGGTTGCCGGAGTTGACGGTACGCTGGCGGATCGGTTTCATAACACCCCGTTGAAGGGCCGCATCCACGCCAAGACCGGCTCACTCGAGTACGTCAACGCGCTTTCTGGTTACATGAATCTGCCGGGCGATCGCCGGCTGGCCTTTGTAATCATAGGAAATCATCATCCCCTCAAGGGATCACAGGCAACGAAGGTGATTGACCGGATCGCTCTCGAAATTTACCGCCATTATGCCTATAGGCGATAACGGCCGTCGAGCTTTCGCCGACTGGCGCTTTTTGGCGCGGGTGATGGTCGGAACGCTACTTCAATGAAAACAGTCACCATCTTTGGCAGCTCGATTCCGGGAGAAGGTACGGACATCTACCAGGAGACGCAGGAGTTGGGACGGCGGCTGGCGCAGGCAGGCTTTGCCATATGCAACGGCGGCTACGGCGGCTTGATGGAAGCTTCCGCCCGCGGAGCCAGAGAGTCCGGCGGCCACACCATCGGAGTTACTTGCAACGTCTGGCCCGCCACGGCAAACCGCTGGATTGCGGAAGAAGTTCGCACCGCGACTTTCATGGAGCGCCTGTTGACGCTGATCGAACGTGGCGATTCTTACATCGTCCTCCCCGGCGGCACGGGGACCCTGGCAGAACTGGCGCTGGCGTGGGAGATGATGAACAAATCGTCGTTGTCCCGGTCTGTGGGCGGGCGCAAGCCGCTGCTGGTGATGGCCCCTTACTGGCAACCAGTGATCCAGTGCCTGGAGCAGGAAACAAAACTGGCTCTGCGTTCAAACAAGGTCAAAATACCCGCCATGGATATTGTCACGATGGTTCATACTGTGGATGAGGCTGTCACGCACGTGATAAAGGAAACGTAGTCCTTCTCGATAAACGTTATTTGCAGTCCTCTGGTATGAACGACCTCAGTTCCTCTTTGGCCACGCCCGATCGCTATTCCTGCCGCATTCTTGAGTTTGATGCGGTTAAGGACCTTCTGCGCGAATTTCTGAGTGGTCCCATCAGCCACCGCCTGGTCGCCGAGCTTTCCCCCGGCGATGATTTGAATGTTATCAGGGTCGCGCTCGAACGCGTGCGCGAGGCAATGGATTATCTCCGCGAAGCTATTCGCCCCTCGTTCGGGGGTTTAGAGGATCCGAGCACAATCCTTGACCGGCTACGCGTGGAGGGAGTTTCCTGCACGGCGCGCGAAATCCTAACCGTTCTGGCTGTGATGCGCAAAAGCCAGGAACTGAGGAAGAATTTTGACAGTGATTCCTTCCCGCAACTCGCCGGTCTGGCAGGTGGGCTGCCGGATTTCCGTTCGCTGCTTTCGGCGATTGATGGCAAGATCCATCCCGACGGTTCCATTGATTCCTCCGCCAGCCCCGAGCTTGGGCGCCTGCGCCGCGCCATTGAACGCCTGCGGCATGAAATCCAGAAAACTCTGGAAGGCCTCATGCGGCGGCTCAGCCGTGACAAGGTGCTGCAGGACGCCGTGATCATGCTGCGCAATGAGCGGCTGGTGGTCCCCATCCGAGCTGAAGAAAAGCGCCATGTCCCGGGCGTGATTCACGGCGCCAGTTCCTCGGGCGCGACTGTCTTCCTCGAGCCGATGGAGACCGTGCCATTGAACAATGAGCTGGTCGAGCTCGAGGACCGCGAATATGCCGAAACACAGAGAATCCTGGGTGAGTATACGGAAAAACTCCGGGAGCGGCATGCCGACCTGCTCACGGCGGCATCCATCCTTGCTGAATTGGACACGGTGTTTGCGAAGGCTGCCCTTGCGGCGGCGTACGATTGTTGCATCCCTCGGCTTGGCGGCGGGCAGGGAATTGTGCTTACGGAAATCCGGCATCCGTTGCTTGAGAAATCGCTCCGCAAGGCCGGCCGGAAATCTGTTCCCCTCGGGATCACTCTGCAGGACCCTAAGAACATGATGGTGATCAGCGGGCCGAACGCCGGCGGAAAAACAGTGGCGCTGAAGACCGTGGGGATTGCGGTCCTGATGGCCCAGGCCGGGCTGCCGGTTGCCGCGAGTGAAGCCGAATTGCCTCTGTTCCATCGCGTGCTGGCAGACATTGGCGACCAGCAATCCATTCAGGCCAATCTGAGCACTTTTTCGGCGCACATCACCAGCATTCGCGACATGGTCGAGGTTGTGGGGCCGGGTGATCTTGTCCTGCTGGATGAACTGGGATCGAGTACCGAGCCTGGCGAAGGCGCCGCGCTGGCAATTGCCATCCTCGAACGTTTCAGGGAGTCGCGAGCGCTGACCTTTGTGACCACTCACCACGGGCGGCTCAAGGCCTACGGCAGCGAAACGGCGGAAGCCGAAAATGCTGCGATGGAGTTCGACGAGGAAACGCTAGAGCCCACCTACCGGCTGCTGGTGGGGCTGCCCGGAAAGTCGAGCGCTGTCGACATCGCCGCGCGCCTGGGTTTGCCGGAAGATATTCTGGCCAAGGCCCGCGAGTTGATCGGGACGGAGGAAGCCGAGGCTTCAGCTCTTCTCCAGTCGCTGCACGAGCAGCGGGCACTCTATGAATCGCAACTCGCTGAACTGCACGAACAGGAGAAAAAACTTCTGGAGCGCGCGGTGGAACTCGAAACCAAGGCAGAGCAGGAGCGCCGCGCAAAGCTGAAAGAACTCGACGCGCGCCTTGAGGAAACGCTTCGGGCGACGGAGAAGCGCTGGGAAGCTGTTCTGGCCGACCTGCGCGCCCGGGTTGAAAAGCCGCGGTTTCCCAAAGGCGTTGAGCGCAGAGCAGTGGCGCTGAAGCAGGAAGCGCGCGAGGAATGGAACGCGGAGGTTTTGAACGTCCTGGCCGAACCGGCGCCGGACCACCAGATCAATCCTGACGGACCGGTTGCCCTTGGCGACCAGGTTCGCGTGCCGAACCTTTCCACGCCGGGTACCGTTACAGAAATCATGGACGATGACCATATCCAGGTGCAGGTGGGAAATCTGAGGCTGCGAATTGCCAGGGACGAGGCGCAGATCGTAGCGCGGAAATCGTCGGCTTCCGGGTCCGCTCCGGCACCCCGTGGACGCCTGGGGATGAAAATCGAGACCACCACCTCCGATGTGCCGGACGAAATCAACGTGATCGGCAACACGGCAGAGGAAGCGCTCGAAAGAGTGGATGAGTTCCTGGACCGCGCCTACACTGCCGGCCGTGCCAGGCTGCGCGTGATCCATGGGTTCGGCAAGGGAATTCTGCGCAGGAACCTGCACGAAATGTTTGCCTCGCATCCGCATGTGGAGAAGTTTTACCTTGCAACGCAGGGCGAAGGCGGCGGTGGCGCAACCATCGTGGAGCTGAGGAATTGACTGGCTTTTGTGAATCTATCGGTTCATGTGCGGCATCGAATAAAGGGTGGCAGGAAAAGGTTGGCCTGCCGAGCCTCAGGATGACGCTGCAATTTTAAGAGGAATTAGCTGACCCGTTCACTCCAAAGGGCAGGGAAGGGACCCGTATGGGATTACTCCGTGATGAAGACGCCGTAGAAATCCGCCGCCGGTTGAGCGCGATGACGGCTCCCGTTAAAATCATTCACTTTACGCAGGAGCTGAACCTGGAATATGGACATGAAACACGGCAGGTGCTTGAGGAACTCGCCGCATTGTCAGACAAGCTGTCGCTTGAAGTCTATGACTTTATTCTAGACAAAGAAGTGGTGGCCGAGTACGCCGTTGATAAGGCGCCTGCCACGGTGATCCGCAACGGTAAAGATTACGGCATCCGCTATTACGGCATGCCCGCCGGGTATGAATTCTCCACCGTGCTTGACGCGATCCTGGATGTTTCAAACGGCGACTCGGGACTGGAGGCGGAGAGCAAGGAAAAGCTTGCTCATTTAAGCCAGCCCGTCCACCTGGAGGTTTTTGTCACGCCGACGTGACCACACTGCCCGCGGGCGGTTCGCCTGGCCCACCAGTTCGCAATGGAGAGCGAGCACATCACGGCCGACTGCATCGAGGCCACAGAATTTCCCGATCTCGTCAGCCAGTATCGCGTCCACGCCGTGCCCAAGACGGTGATCAACGAAGAGCATTCGCTCGAAGGCTCGCTGCCGGAAGGCTATTTTCTGGACACGATCATGGCAGCCTTGCAGCCGCCGGATGAGGGCGCCAAAGCATAGGTCACTCGGGGGCGGGGTAGTTCGGCCGCCCGGCAGGCCGACCGAATACCGCTAGTATTTCAATACCGAATGCAGATCGTACTTTGAAAGTTTGTCTTTTCCCTTCAGGAATTCCAGCTCAATCAGGAATCCCAGGCCAGCAACGATGCCGCCCAGTGATTCCACCAGTTCGGCAACGGCTGCGGCGGTGCCACCGGTGGCCAGCAGGTCGTCGATGATCAGCACGCGCTGTCCCTTGCTGATGGCGTCGCGGTGGACTTCCAGCGAATCCTTCCCGTATTCCAGGCTGTACTCAACACGTGCTGTTTCCGCAGGAAGCTTCTTCGGTTTGCGAACGGGAACGAACCCGGCATTCAAGCGGTAGGCCACCATGGGCGCAAAGATAAAGCCCCGCGCCTCGATTCCCACCACACGGTCAATCACCTGGCCCACGTAATGGTCGGCCAGCGAATCCACAGCGGCGTGCAGCCCTACCGGGTCCTTCAGCAGGGTTGTGATGTCGTAAAACAGAATTCCCTGTTTGGGGAAGTCCGGAACCTCACGAATTAGTGCCTTGAGATTTTCCACTCACCGTCTCCTCTTTCGATGGATCAGCTACCAGTCGCTTTCAATTACAAAACGCCTGTAGCTGGCTTGCACCTGCTCTTCAAATTCCTGAATCTGATCGACGCGCGCGCTCCGCGGCCCTTCCGCCAGGCGGGTCTTGAATTCAGCCAGCGCCGCCGCATCGCCTATGGCGTAGGCTTCCACCGTGCCGTCGGCGCAATTCTTGACGTACCCCGAAAGCCCCAGCCGGTTCGCCCAGTTTTCAGCGAAAAATCGGAACCCCACCCCCTGGACCCGCCCGATCACCACGTATTTTCTGGCCTGTTTCTTCACAGGGTCCTTTACCCCAGGGGGTTCGGCAATGCGACGCTTTCGAAGCTGAAGTGCCCTGATTTCCGGAATCCTTCGACGGCAGCCTCCCGCCGTGTCAGGTTCCATCCCAGCCGTTCGGCAAAAATTTCCGCGACTGCCGGCAAGGCTTCTCGAAGTGCATCAGCGGCGTACCAGTTCAGCCCTGAGCGGCGCAGGAGAAAGTCATCAATCTCGCGTGCCATTTCATGCTCAACGGCAAACGCGGCCTCCGCGCCCAGGCAATCTGTTGTGCCAGGAAGCGGATCAGCGAGTCTGCGTTCAGAGCGAATTGGTTCAAGAACCTCCTGCCAGCGGGTGCCGTAAGTCCGCACGATCCGTTCCGCCGTCGCCCGCGGAACATCGAAAAGCCGCACGGCGTCGGCTGCGGCATCACTGCAATATTGTTCAAAGTTGTCTGTGTGGCCGCCGGGAAGGGGTGTGTTGCGGGTCGGATGTGTTGCCCATTCGGCCGGTGAGCTGCCGGGCAGACTGGCCACTACCTGGTCCACAAGCTTTTCTCCCAGCGAGCGGGAAGTGGTCAGTTTGCCTCCGCAAACTGTGATCAGGTTGGCGGCCCAGGGGTCCTGATGGAAGCGGTATTCACGAGTGTTTTCTGACGGGCTTGCGCCGGGCTGGATGGCCAGTGCCCGCAGGCCCGCGTAGGCGCCGATCACGTCGCTTGTCTGGAGCGGCTGGCGAAGCACCCGGTTAACGGCGCGCAACAGGTATTCAACATCTTCAACGTCCGGACGCACCTGACCAGGGTCCGCGTCGTAGTCTGTGTCTGTGGTTCCCACCAGGCCGTGATGATGCCACGGCATCATCAAAAAAATCCGTTTGCCGGGCAGGATGGCGCCGAACATGGCGAAGTCTCCCGCAACGGGCGGAACAACAATGTGCGTGCCCTTGGTCAGCCGAATGGTCTTTGAGCCGTCATAACCCGGCAGCAGGGCCCGCACGTAATCCACCCAGGGGCCTGTGGCGTTCACCCAGAACCGGGATGAGATTTCAAACCGCTCGCCCGTCCGGCGGTCTTCCACTTCGGCTGTGGTTACAGCGGGCCGTCCATTCGCTTTTCGCGTACCCAGTTTGAAGCTGCGGATCTCCGCGTAATTTGCGATCACCGCCCCGTGCGAGGCGGCGTCCACAATGTTTTCAATGGTCAATCGCGTGTCATCCGTCATGGAGTCGTGATAGAGCGCGCCCGCGCGCAGGCCCTCAGATTGCAGCAGCGGAACGCGCTGCAGCATTTCTTCTTTGCTCAGTGTCTGATGGCGGTCGGCCGTGCCGAGATTTCCCAGCAGGTCGTAAATGCTCAGTCCCAGGCGGACCTTCAGCGGCGAATAGGGGTCGCCGTGATAAATGGGAAAGAGAAAGGGCACGGGCCACGCCAGGTGGGGAGCAAGTTTGCGGAGCAGCCGCCGTTCGCGCCGGGCTTCGTGCACCAGCCGGAATTCAAATTGGTCGAGGTAACGCAATCCGCCGTGGATCAGCTTCGAAGAGCGGCTGGATGTGGCGGCCGCAAAATCGTGCGCATCCACCAGCGCGACCTTCATGCCGCGCAGCGCGGCTTCGCGCGCCGTAGATGCTCCGTTAATGCCTCCGCCGATGATGGCTAGGTCGAAAGCCGTTGCCGCCAACGCCTCCAAATTGCGTTTCATAGGTTTAGTTCTCTGGATCATTTGCCAAAAGCTAATTTCAGGAGATATCCGTCAAGCCGGGGACCCTACATCATACCGCAAATCTCACGCGCGCCTGCCGGCTGCTGCCCAGAGGTGCGGCCCGCAGTGCGTCTACGTGAAACGCGACGAATGATGCAAGGTTTACGGCTGAATGGTTCAAGCCACAGGGCTTCTGCGCAATCTTAAGAGGGAAGCTGACAACCCACACCCGCGCGGCGACCTGTTCCACGCAGGCCCGTTCTTCGATGCAACCCTTACTGTCGGACTGCCCCTGAGGCTAACGCCTGCCCACGATGTAGTCTTCCAGACTATCGGCGAGAGCCTTGTTCTGAAACGCAATGATCTTCAGCAAGTCCTGGATCGAAATCATCCCGCGGTAGTTGCCGTCTTCAGCAATGACCAGCAGGTGGTAAATGCCGTACTTCTCCATCAACTCGAAGCACGTTTCGATCGATTCTTGCGGAGAGACCGTAACCAGGCGCGTGCTCATGATCTCTGATGCGGGGATCTGTTCTGGATATTTATTTTCAGCGGCAACTTTGTCAGAGATATCGCTTTGTGACACAACGCCGACTACTTTTCCCTGGCCGTCGCAGACGGCAACGGCGCGAACCTGCTTTTCCCGGAGGTAGCGAGCTGCAGCATGAACGGTGGTGGCTTCAGCAATCGAGAAAATTTCCCCTCGCGACTCGGTCAAGGTTGAAACCGTCATGGTCTTCACCTCGGAAAGAGACTATGAACACAATGCTAAGCCGAGGTTTGAGTCATTTCAACCAATTTTCGACAGGGAAACATCACACTGGGGTAGGTGCCGGAATCATTGCTGAAGGGGTATGCCGGCCTTATTAAATCGAGTGTGCCTCGTTGGAGCGGTTTTTTCGCGCCGGGAATGATGCGGACAGGAGCTCAATCAGGACCACCGCGTCGGCGCGGATAGCCTCGCCCTTGCCCACTGCATCAACGCCTTCGCCGGTTTTTGCCTTGATGCTAACTTGTTCTGGTTGGATTCCCAGCGCCTCGGCCAACCTATCTTTCATACTGGGGATAAAAGGCGCCAGCTTGGGGCGCTCCAGGCTGATGGTGGAATCGATGTTGGCGATCCGATAGCCGGCCTGATCCAGCAATTCCGCCGCCCGGCGGAGGAACCTCAAGCTTGAGGCATTGTGCCACTCAGGTGAAGTGTCGGGAAAGTGCCGGCCGATGTCGCCCAGCGCGGCGGCTCCCAGCAGCGCATCGCAAACCGCATGGGCCAGGGCATCCCCGTCGGAATGGCCCACTGGTCCCATTTCGAAGGGAACGTCGACGCCGCCAAGAATAAGCTTGCGGCCTGTAGCCAGACGGTGGACGTCGTTGCCAAAACCGATCCGGTGGGTGCATCTGGAGGTCACAGTTTTCTCTTGCGGCCTGCGCGGCCGTCGCCGGGCCGCGTTGCGCTTGTTCTAGCTTACCGGGACTTGCTCTTACAGAAGCAATTTTGCGCGGCGCTCAGCCTGTTCGTGTTCCTGCGCAAAAAAGAGGCGGGCCAGCGGCAAATCAGAAGGTTTGGTGATTTTGATATTCCGGTCCGAACCCATCAGCACAGTGACGGCGCCACCCAGCCGTTCCACCAGGCTGGCCTCATCGGTTCCTTCGTAGCCATCCGCTTCTGCGCGATCGCAAGCCTCTTTGATGACGCCGTACTGGAAGGCCTGGGGTGTCTGCGCCAGGACGATGCGTTCGCGCGGTATGGTCCCCAGAATCATCTGCCGCTCCACCTGTTTTACCGTGTCAACGCTGGGGATGCCCAGGATTGCCGCCCCCGACTTGCGCGCCGCCTCAATTGACATCTGGATCATTTCCGTGGTGACGAAAGGCCGCACGGCGTCATGCACCACCACAATCTCCGTGTTTGGGGGAGCCTCTCGAAGGGCAAGGGAGACTGTTTGCTGGCGTGTCGCGCCTCCCGGACCGACGCGGACAGGCTTATGGAACTGCTCCCGCTGAATTTCCGCATGGGCGCGCTCCATATCTTCAGGTCTCACGCCCAGGTAAATTTCGTCAATCGAATCGGCGTCGTTGAACTTCCGCAGGGTGTGGACCACGATGGGCACGCCTTCAAGCGACAGAAACTGCTTGGGCGTTTCACTGCCCATGCGGACACCCGCACCCGCAGCGGGAATAATGGCTAGTACTTTCATTGCAGGAAAGCTTCCCGTTCAATCTGGCGAGCACGCCATTGGTTTCACTGCCCCGTCGCCGAGCCTTGAGACTGGACCACCTCGGCCCGCTGTTTATTGTTTTCGTATTTCCCGAAAATCATCTTTCCGGCGGTTGTCTGCAGGACGCTGGTTACGGAAATATCGATGGTCTTGGAGATCATCTTCTTCGCGTTGTCCACAACAACCATGGTGCCATCGTCAAGGTAGGCGACACCCTGGTTGTATTCTTTGCCCTCCTTGAGGATGAACACGCGCATGATTTCGCCGGGAAGCACGACCGGCTTCAAGGCGTTGGCCAGCTCGTTGATGTTCAGCACCGGGACGCGCTGAAGCTGGGCAACCTTGTTCAGGTTAAAGTCGTTGGTCAGGATCTTTCCCTCATACTGCTTGGCCAGCTCGATCAGCTTCAGGTCCACCTCACGGACTTGAGGGAAATCTTCCTCCACGATCTGCACCTGGACGTTAGCTATCTTCTGGATGCGGTGCATGACGTCCAGGCCGCGCCGGCCTCGATTGCGCTTCAACGGATCCGTTGAGTCAGCCACGAGCTGCAGTTCGCGAAGCACAAACTGCGGAAGGATCAGTGGCCCCTCGATGAAACCGGTTTCGCAGATGTCGGCAATGCGGCCGTCGATGATCACGCTGGTGTCGAGGATCTTGCTGCTTTTCCTGCCCAGGCGCTCCGCGGAAAACAGGCCGCCCATCGCTGCCAGGTTCAGAAGATCACCCTTTGAAGCCCCTACAGCAAGGCCTACATAGCCCAACAGCAGAAGGAGAGTGACCTGGACATAAGAAATGGAATCCTTTTCGAGCGAGGTCAGGCTCAGCAAATGGCTGATGATCAGCGCGCCCATAACGCCCAGGGTACCGCCGACCGCAGCGCCGATCAGGCGCTTAAGGCTCGCCCTCCGCATGCGCATTTCGATTACGACAAAAGCGCATGCCAACGCCGCGCCAACAAGAGAAGAAACCCATGAGGACCAATGAAAAGGCCGCAAGTGATAAGCGGCGGTAATGACTGAAATAATGAATATTACCCGAATAGACGCCATTTCCCACGACATGTAGTCCGAGCTCCCTTCTGTATAAATTAGTGACTAATATATCAAGCATGTTGCCTCAAGAAGGGGCACCCATACCTCTGCGTGAGGTCAGTATAGCATTAACGCACTTACAGAGGTCAATTAATAAGATGTGGCTATTTTACAGTAAATTAAGTGACTTAAACCCACATCTCGCCGTAGCCTGAAAATCCCAACAGGTTACTTGTGGGAGCGTGATTTGATGACGATCGGGCTGCCCGTGAAGCCAAACTTTTCCCGGATGCGGTTCTCCAGATAGCGTTCAACGGAAAAGTGCAGCTTACCCATGCGGTTGGTGAAGGCGATGAATGTGGGCGGGGAAACTGCGGCCTGAGTCAGGTAGTAAATGCGCAAGGGGCGGCCACGGAAGCTGGGAAGCCTGCGGAGATCCAGTCCCTTCAGGAAGGCATTCATTTGTGCAGTGGGAACGCGGATATTCCGCGCCGCAGCCACTTCAGCGATCAGCCGCCACAGGCTCTCGAGCCGCTGGCCTTTCAGCGCCGAAATAAATGCGATGGGAGCATAATCCAGAAATTTCATGCGCTGGCGCAGTTCCTGCGTGTAGTCGCGGGTAACGGTGGGCCCCTTCTTGATGGCGTCCCATTTGTTAACCACCAGGATCACGGAGCGGCGGCTCTCATGCGCATAGCCTGCAATGTGGGTATCCAGAGCGGCGACGCCCTCGGCCGCATCAACGATGAAAAGGGCAATGTCAGCCTGTTCCAGATGCTTGCGGGCCTGAATCACGCTCAGCTTTTCGGCCAGCAGTTTGGTTTTCCCTTTGCGTCGGATGCCGGCCGTGTCAATAAACACGTATCTTGCGCCCTCGTGTTCCACTTCCACGTCCACGGCATCGCGGGTGGTGCCGGCGATGGGAGTCACGATGGACCGTTCCTGTCCGGCCAGGCGATTGAGCAGCGTGGACTTGCCGACGTTGGGCCGCCCGATGATTGCAATCCTTACAGGCGTCTCCGGGCCGGCGGCAGCCTCTTCGGGCCGCTCCAGGCCCTCCGTGACATGGTTGAGAAGCTGATCGACTCCGAGCCCGTGTTCGGCCGAGACGGGGAAGGTGTCTGCTACGCCCAGGCTGCTAAACTCCGCCGCCAGGGGTGCGTGCATAGGAAGGTCGATCTTGTTGACGGCCAGGGACATCCTTTTGCCTGTCCGCCGCAACAGATTGCAGAGCTCCTGGTCGAGCGGCACCACGCCTTCGCGCCCATCCACCACCAGAATCAGGTGCGCGGCCCGCTCAATAGCCATCTGCGCGTGCCGAAGGATCTCGGCGGGAATGGTGTCGCGGTCCTGCGGTATGATTCCGCCCGTATCCACCAGCCTGAACCGTGCTCCCTGCCATTCGCCGGTCCCTTCAATGCGGTCGCGCGTCATGCCCGGCTCGTTGCCCACCAGTGCGCGGCGGCTTCCGATGATCCGATTGAACAGCGTGGATTTTCCCACGTTGGGGCGTCCGAGAATCACGATAAGCGGTAACTTTGCCATGGTTTCTCTGGCTGCGCGGCCGTTGGCACTCGGAGTGAAAGCTTCTGTGCTATTCTTGCCAATGAGCGTCCAGCTCGGATTTCCAGTCTAACGGAGGTTGCAGATTCCCGCCAGATTGACCCTGAAGCGGTAATGACTTGTTCGGGTTTTGTAGCGCCGGTTTTCAACCCGACACAATTCCCAATTGCCACGTGAAGGTCGGCGCTGTTTTGCAGCAGGCAGCATGGGTGTTAAAAGCCGAGAAACAGCAGAAAAAGCCCCGCTCGAACGGATCTTCGGGCCGTCGGGCTGGCTCGCGCGCCATCATCCCAGCTTTGAGTACCGGCCGGGCCAGTTGGAAATGGCCGAGGCCATAGAATCCTCCGTTGAAAACGGCCAGCACCTGATTGTTGAAGCGGGCACCGGAACGGGGAAGACACTGGCTTACCTGGTGCCGCTGATTCGCAGCGGACAGCGGGTAGTCATCTCAACCGGGACCAAGAACCTTCAGGAGCAGCTTTTTTACAAAGACATCCCATTCATCCACAAGCTGTTTCCAAAACTGCGCGCCACTTTGATGAAAGGCCGCCAGAACTACCTCTGTCGGCAGAAACTGTATGACATTGAAAGGCAGCCGGTGTTGAACGGGCTGGAAGAAGTGAACCTTTACAGCCGGCTGCGCGAGTGGGAATCGCAGACCGAAACCGGCGACCGCACGGAAGTGGAGGGCCTTCCCGACACCAGCGAGCTCTGGTCGCGCGTGGACGCCCGGCGGGAAACCTGCACGGGGCAAAAATGTCCGCAGTTCGAGCGTTGCTTCATCACCTGGATGCACCAGCGCGCCGCCGAGTCTGACCTGATCATCGTGAACCACCACCTGTTCTTTGCCGACCTGGCCCTGAAGCAGTCCGATTACGCCAGCTTGCTGCCGGATTACTCGGCCGTGGTATTTGACGAGGCCCATGAGATTGAGGACGTTGCCACCCAGTATTTCGGCCTGAAGGTTTCGAACTACCAGATGGAAGAGCTGGCGCGCGACACGGAAACCACCTTGAAAGTGAAAGCCATTGAAGGCGGCGAAGTGCTGAGCGCGGTCCGGGAGCTTCGGCGGCGCAGCGAGCTTTTCTTTGAGTTGTTTCCGGCAGGCGACGGCCGCACCAATTTTGACAACCGCGAGAGCTTTCTGGACGTTCGCCGCGGCACGTACTCGGCGCTGGTCAACTCGCTGGTCCGGCTTGAGACCGAGCTGCTCGCCGTGAAGGACCGTCCCGAAGAGATCAACAACCTGGCGCGGCGGTCCGCGGAAATTCGCCAGGCGCTTGAGGTCATCATGGAGAGCCGGGACCGCAGCCTGGTCTACTGGTGGGAAAGGCGCGGCCGCGGAGTCTTCATCGAGGCATCCCCGATTGATGTTTCGCCCATCCTGCGCGAACGCCTGTTCGGGCAAGTGCGGACTGTCATCATGACTTCGGCCACGCTTGCCGTGGGCGGAACCTTTGATTTTTTGAAGCGCCGCCTGGGCGTGGAGACGCCGCGCGAAAAGATCCTGGAATCACATTTTGATTTTGGCCGCCAGGCGATCCTTTACACTCCGCTGCATCTTCCCGACCCCCGCCACGCAGAGTTTGCGTCGCGTGCTGCCGCCGAAATTGTGAATCTGCTGAAGACCACCGAAGGCCGTGCCTTCGTTCTTTTTACGTCTTATCAGCAGATGCGGTCCGTTTACGAGCTTGTCCGCCGAAGGCTCCGTTACCCGATGATGCTGCAAGGTTCGGCCCCGCGGAACGCGCTGCTCGATAAGTTCCGCTCAACCCCGCACGCCGTGCTGTTTGCCACCAGCTCGTTCTGGCAGGGCGTTGATGTGCAGGGCCAGCAACTGAGCGCCGTTATTGTTGACCGGCTGCCGTTCGCCGTTCCCACGGACCCGGTGGTGGCGGCACGCATCCGGCAGATTAATGAAGAGGGTGGCAACGCTTTTGTCGAGTATCAGATTCCGGAGGCCGTGATCGCCCTCAAGCAGGGATTTGGCCGCCTGATCCGCAGTGAATCCGATCGCGGTGTGCTGGGCATTCTTGACCACCGCATCGTGAAGAAGCAGTACGGAAAGATCTTTTTCGACAGCCTTCCGCCCTACCGCCGTGCCGGCCGGCTGGAAGAGGTCAGCGAATTTATGCAAGAATGTTTGTAGCAGGGCGCCGCGAAATCCTGCGCGACGTCATCCTGAGTGAAGCGAAGGATCTCTGCATTTATTTTCAAGCCATACGGGGATGCTTCGCTTCGCTCGGCATGACAAATGAGCATTTTTTCAACAACCTGCTGGATGACGGTTGCCGGTTGAGGATAAAGCGGGGGCGCGCTGCGGGTTAGAACGCCGGAGGATCCATGTTTGAGGTGTCGGTTGAATATTCCTTTGCCGCGGGTCATGCGCTGCGAGGTTACAAGGGAAAGTGCGAGAACGTTCACGGGCACAATTACAAAGTGAGAGTCACGGTCGGAGGAGAGAAGCTGAATTCCATCGGGCTGCTGATGGATTTTTCCGATTTGCGCGCGGCGGTGAAGGAGCTGGTTGAACGCTTCGACCATCACTTCCTGAACGATGTCGAACCCTTTAAGGAAATCAACCCCTCGGCTGAAAATCTGGCGTGCTATCTGGGTACTGAGTTGCAACGGAAAATGAAGGACCAGGGCCTCAACGTCAGTAACGTTACGGTGTGGGAAACCGATACTACGTCGGCGAGCTATCGGCCATCGGCGGGTTCCTGACGGGAAAGCGGAGAGCGGGGCTGAAACAACAGGGTGATGCGCCTAACGTGACCAGAATGAAACTGTAGGGTGCAGATGCGTGTTGTGCTCGTGCATGCACTCACCCGGGCACAAATAGGCGTCCTCACACCAGGGGCAGCGTAACAGGAGGTCCCTTTCGCGTACCGTGTTGCAGACGGAGCAACCTTCAAGCAGGTCAGCAACCACGTGGCGTGAAACTTTCCGCCACTTGTCCATCACTTCCCGTTCTTCATGCAGTCTTTGAAGCTCCTCATTGCTCATCATGGCCAGGCCCCCCTTCCGCGCATCTTATCTATTGCAACCGGCGTGCCAACTGGCGCGTTGAACACAAAAAAATATCCTTCCGGTTAAGTTCCTTTAATTCAACAAGAGCGCTCTATTCGAAAAAACTCCGGCAATGACCTCAAGAGAGAACTAATTCCAGTTCGTCACTTTACGAATATTTGGACGTCACATTTTGGTATCAGTTCTCCCGGCAGGCGTGGGCGCAAATCCGGTTAAACCCAATATGTTCAGGATATTAGGACCCAATAACTTGCAGATTCAGGGCAATAAGCTGCGAAGCCGGCTTTGGCTTAAGGTTTTTCATCCGAAAGCCTGCTCAAAATGCTGATTTTTCCCTCAGTCGAACTTCACCTGTACGTCCTGCCTGTCTTCCTCGGTGGCCTTGAAAAATTCCCGCGGCTGCAGGTGCATCAGCCCGGCAAGGATCATGTCCGGGAATTGCTGAATGCGAATGTTATAGGTGTTGACGCTGTCGTTCAGGAACTCGCGCCGGTCGGCGATTCTTTCTTCGATCTCTGAGATGCGCCCCTGCAACTGCATGAAGTCGTTGTTGGCCTTCAGCTCCGGATAATTTTCCGCCACCGCGAACAGGGTTTTCAACGCCCCCGTCATCATGTTGTCTGCCTGAGCTTTTTCCGGGCCCGTGTTGGCTTTCTGGTAGGCGTTGCGGGCCTCAGTGACCATTGTAAAAGTCTTCTGTTCGTACTGCATGTAACCCTTGCAGGTGTCTATCAACTTGGGCAGTTCGTCGTGCCGCTGCTTCAGCAGGACGTCGATGTTTGCCCAGGCCTTGTCGATATCGTTCTTCAGCCGCACCAGGCTGTTATAGATGCTGACCGCATAAACCACAAAAGCCACAACCACCAGGATTAAAACCAGCAGAACCAGTATTGCCACTCCCACCATCGTCATCCTCCTGAGCCAGATTTATAAAAGGCCATGCCTGGTCATAAACATCGCCGCGCAAAAAACGGCGAGCCCCGCCCCGCCGATTACCATCATTGTGGAGCGCCAGCCTATACCGCGTTTGAGTTCATCCACCGATTTGAAAGAAATCAGAAAAGTCGTGTTGTGTGTTCCCTTGGCAATCAGGTTCCTGTCGTAATCGTCCTCGGGTCTGGGATTTTCAACGCAGGTTCCCAGCACGTCGTATTCGTGGTCGGGCTTCACGCAATACTCGGTAAACCGGAAGGGATCGGTGCAGCCGTAATCCACTCCCGAGTATTCCAGCAGCTCATCTTCGGTCTTTGCGTTAACGGAAAGCCCGGTGCCATCCGACGCGTCGGCCTCCATGGGACGGAAAAGGTTCGCCAGAGAGAAGCCAATCACCCCGTTCCCAATCTGGCGCCGGCAATTGACCGGCACGTCAAACTCGGCTTCCCGAGGTTCCACGTGAACGCGGCCCGAATCGTCTGAGAGATAGAAGCGCCTGCCGTTCTGGTCCGTCCGGTGGTGCCGCCAGCCCTTTCTGTTGATGTACCGTTCAATCACCACCCGGAACGCATAGCAGGGAGTGCCGCTCACGGGGCTTGGAAACGGTGTGTCACCGCCCGCGTGCCCGTGCACCTGGACAATGCCCATGGGAGCGCTCCGGATGGGTATAATCGGGGTATCGGCCACCATAAGACTCTTGCGAAAAACGCGCAGCCCACGAAAAAACAGGAACAGCCCCAGCCCGAACCCTATCACCAGCCACGCGTCAATGTTTCCGTTAGGCTGCATCATGAAAGGAGCAAAAAATCGCCCCATCGTAGCTCGGAGCACTACAAAAGGCAAGCCAAAACGGCGGAGTGCGGAGAGCTGTAAAGTCAGGAATATTCCTTGCCCCAGGGTATGGTTAATCCCTGAGAAAGGCCCGTGTTTGCAACATTCAAGTCTAGGATTTTGGGAGTCCGAGGCCCGGAACCGCATATCCGCCTACGACTTTGCATCGTGCAATCTTCTGCGCAACTGCGAATCGTTTTGCAGTTCTATTCGAACTTACGAAAGTGCCGGACTCAGTGTAGTGGGACCTGGGCGGGCGAAGGGTGGTTTGTAGCGCCGGGCTTCAGCTCCCCATATGCCGGTCGGCGCTACTTGTTACTCGAAATTTGTTAAGTCCTTAACCGTTGCCGCATCGAGCCTCTTGAGCACCGCCGCCAGCAGCCGTACAGCTTTGTCAAAATCGGACCGGTCGATGATGCCAGTGTTGGCATGGGTGTACCGGGCGGGAACCACAAAGTTGATGACGGGAACGCCTCCGCCAATCTTCTGCATACTGGCTGCGTCCTCGCCGTAGTGCACCACGAGGTCGGTTTGCAGGGGGATCTGGTTGGCTTCCGCCACGCTGCGGAAGAGGTCAAACAGTTTTCGATTGGGGATTGTTGAATTGTCATAGGCGAAGATGCCCGGGCCCGCTCCCAACTCTTCCTCGGCCTGGCTCGAATTGGTGCCTGGAGAGTCTGCGGCGATACCTACCTCGATGGCGATACCAACATCGGGCTTGACGATCTGGGCCGTGGTCAGCGCCCCGCGCAGGCCGACTTCTTCCTGCACCGTACCCGTGAAGAAAACGGTATTGGGCGTTTTCACGCCTTCGCGCTGGAGCTGCTTCAACGCCTCAATCTGCATGAGGAGTCCGATGCGGTCATCCCAGGCTTTTGCCGCGTAGCGATGGTTGGCGAGTTCCAGAAAAGTGCTGGCAGGGGCAATGGGATCGCCCAGGCGAATGCCCATCGCTTCCGCATCCTCCCGGTTGCGCGCGCCCACGTCGAGAAAAACGTTCATCGGATCGATGGACCACTGGGTCAATTCAGGTGTGGCGATGTGGGCATCCTGCGTTCCGCTCACCGCCGGCACGGGTCCCTTTGCAGTCATGATCGTCCATCGCTGGCCCACCATGTTTGTGCCCAGCCAGCCGCCTAGCATTTGCACCTTGATAAAACCTCGCTTGGTTATGGCGCGCACCATCAGGCCCACTTCATCCAGATGAGCGTCCACCATGACTCGCGGGCCGGCCGAGCCGCCCGGCGACTTCGCAATCACAGAACCCAGGCCGTCCGTCGAAATTTCAGCGCCCGCCTTGCGCATCTCGCGCTCGTAGAGCTTGCGCACCGGACCCTCGGAGCCGGATGGGCCGAAAGCCTCGGTAAACTCCTTCATTAGCCCGATGACGGGGTCGCTTTGCTGCGCTGCCAGCACTAGGCCTGATGCGACCAATAGCCCCGCGAGCAATATCACATTCGGCTTCATTGGTAAATCTCCTTGGATGGATGGTCCGGCATCATTCGGAAATATTGCGTCCTACCCGCCGCCCGCATCGCGCGACATCCGTGCAAAATGTTATGGTATTTTCTGCGCCTCAGCAGCCGGTTCGGGTATTTCCAGGCCCGCTTTGCGGAGACCTTCCATGTAGCGCTCCGTCAGTTCAGGGTCGACCCATTTGCCCATTTCATTCCTCGCTCTAAGCTGGTAATCGGGAAACAATCGAAGCAGTTCTGCAATCTCTTTTTGCGCCTCTTTTTTGCGACCGAGCTGTCCGCACACCGCCGCCAGCATGGCGTGGTAGTAGTGGTTGCCTGGGATGTTGGCCCTGCGGATCGCTTTGAGCGCCTTCTCATATTCGGACTTTCGGTAATGGCCAACGCACTCTGCCAGGTGGTAAAAGCCGGGATGGTTCGGATTGAGCCTCTGGGCCTCCATCACCAGTGCCAGCCCATGGTCCCAATCGCCCGTAAAGGCCATTAATGACCCGAGCTGGGCCTTGGCGTTGCTGTCGAAAG
>OBLQ010000119.1_pt1 | contig 26224 bp, 26 predicted proteins | sample 1519881 | NCBI WGS metagenome assembly OBLQ01 (sample SAMN01911456, study PRJEB22533) | soil metagenome | biome: Soil | place: Malaysia | collected 2012-04-30 | depth DG_metagenome m | reverse complement strand
GGCACACGAGCGCGTACCGCTGGCACATCAACGACCCGATCGTGTTCGAAAAAGGCATCAAGGTCACTTTCGAACACTTCGGCTGGATCGCGCCCGACGAGAACAAGGACAACAAGAGCATGTCCTGGAACGAGCGCGAGGACGACATGTCGACCGTCGCGTACTGGTACCAGACAGGCACACCGACTTTCACTGCACGCGCACCGGGCGGGCCCGAGCGGCACCTACCATCGCTCGAGCGCGTCATCGCATACGCGCGCGACGGAATGACACACGGCGCAGGCGAAGCGGACAAGCAAGACCTCGATCTCTACGACGGCGCGCAGATGCTTTATAAGCCTACGAGCGCCGACAGCGCGTGGATCGAAGTCCCGATCACCGTCACCAAGAAGGAGCCGTTGCGCCTCTTACTCAACATGACGACGTCGTACGACTTTGGCCGCTACCAGGCGTACCTGATCCCGCCCACGGCATCAGGCGCAAGAGGCAGCGAAGCAGATGCCGTCAGGCTTGGTGGAGTGATGGATTTCTACTCACCCGACATTGATAACCAGGAGTTCCACCTGCTCGACTTCTGGCCCGATCCGGGCACCTACGTCCTGCGGCTTGAGTGCGTGGGCAAGCGGCCCGCGTCGAGCGGCTTCTACCTTGGCATCGAGTCAGTCCGCCTGCGCGAGAGACGCCCGCGCGTCGAACAGATGGGCTGGGACAAGGACAAAGACTGGAAGAAGCACCCGGTCCTCTATGGATAGTTCCCCTCTCCGTGCTGTGAATGGAGAGGGGGCTAGGGGGTGAGGAGTCCGCTCCCTGCCCTAAGTGCACCTCGAAAAGGACTAACTGCCGTAGTCGTTGATGTCGCCCGCAGGAACGCCCATCTGACCGGAGAACCCGTCCCGGTCGGGCGCCTGTTTGGCGCTCGCCTGGCTGTCGTCAGACTTCGCACAACCGATGATCGACGCGGCCAGCATTGTCAGTGCTAAGAGACGCAAGATCTTCCACATGACAATGGGTCTTGTTCCACGGTGTCGTGTCGCCCCACCGGTTGCCGCAGGTACGTTTGCGTGCCTCAAGACGTATGGTTGTGCCGTGCAACCGGAGGACGGTCACTTCTCGGTCGAACTGTCGCGGCCCGATGCACCAAGGGAGACCTGGAGTCCGGTCGATGGGTCAAAGTGGCGGACGTACTTTGCCCCTCCACTCATCAGGCCGACGACCCTACCGTCGTCCGGCTTCCAGGGCTTGGAGTCATAGACGAGGACCGAGGTGCCAGGTGTCAGCACTTCGCGCAGGTTCACGCCTGCCGCTTGAGCGTTGGGTAGGAACCCGCCGCCATCGGGGTTCTTGCTCGAAACGTCCAGACGCCCGGGAGGCGAGTACTGCTCTGCGACCTGGAGCAGATCCTCTGACGTGGACAACTGCGGCGGGAACCTATCGTCGTTGTCGGACGAATACATGAGCAGGGAGAGTGAGAGTGATTTCGCGGTGGCCATCGTACTCGCCTTCCGGGCCGCCAACTTCGCCTGCGCGAAGACCGGGAAGAGGATGGCGGCACCGATCGCGATGAAGAAGCAGAACCCTACGACGACAACGAGCACGACGATGACGACGACGGTCGTGTTCTTCTTGGGCTGCTCTGCGGGCGGCGGAAATTGCGCCATGGCTCACCTACGGCCGAATGATACCAATTCTCACCAAACTTTGAGACAACGCCTTGCCCGCCCGACAACTGCGTACGCTAGACGCGGCTACTGCGTCTTGCCAAGCCGCATCGGCATCGCATTCGTCTGCCTCCCAATCGCCTGCATAAGCGCGCCGTTGATCGCTGGCGCGATACCGATGATCGGCGTTTCGCCCGCTCCTGCGGGTTCGATATCAGGCCGGTCGAGAAGCACCGACTCGATCTTCGGCAAATCGGACCACCTCGGAAGCCGGTACAGCGAGAACAGATCGGTCGTGCAGCGCCCTCCCTCGTACTCGACCGCCTCGAACAGCGCGCCGCCGAGCCCTTGGATCAGTGCGCCCTCCACCTGCAGCCGCAAAAGGTCTGGGTTGAGGACCTTGCCGCACTCGAACACCGTCACCGCGCGCAGCACTTTAGTCTCGTCTTCGACGGCGATCTCGACAGCCGTCGCGATGTAACTGCCTTTCTCGGTGCCGCACGCGATCCCGAAGCCGTGGTTTTTCGCCGCATCCGAACCACCCCAGCCGAACCGCTCTGCGCAGGTTTTCAAGACGGCGGTCAGCCGTTCGTCCTTCAGGTTCTTCAGTCGGAACTCGACTGGATCCATCCCGGCCGAGTTAGCCAGCCGGTTCATCTCGCTCTCGCGCGCAAAGTTGTTGAACGTCGCAGCGAGACCTCGATACGAGCCTTGACGGATCGGAGACTCGATGCGGTGGAAGTTCTCGGACTTGTTCGCGACGTCGTAGGGTGTCTCTAGCGCCGCGCCGCCCGAGTTGTAGTTGTCGTAAGACCACTCCGTGAGCCTGTTGTCCTGATCGACAGTAGCGCGCACGTGCGCGATCCCGCCCGGACGGCAATAAGCAAACCGGAACTCCTCACTGCGCGTCCAAACGACCTTGACCGGCACTCCGAGCGCCTTCGAGACCCGCGCCGCTTCGACCGCCGCGTCTCCTGAGTGCTTGCCGCCGTAGCCGCCGCCCGTGTCGGGCATCAGCACGCGCACCTTGTCCTCGGGCAGACCGAGCGCCTGCGCGACTTCCGGCTTAACTCCGAACGGCCGCTGCGTCCCCGTATGGACCGTCATGCGGTCGCCGTCCCAAGCGGCCAGTGCCGCGCGGGGCTCAAGTGGAGCGTGTGCGATGTACGCGCAGGTGTAGGCGCTCGTGCCTTCAGCCGGCTTGTCGACGCCAAAGAGCGCATACAGATCGCTCGTCGAGACCTTCGAATCCTCGTTCCACTTCGCATCGACCGATTCGATCGCAGCCTTGGCGGTGCGGTACTTCGGCGCGGCGACGGCGACGAAGTCCCCGTCTCGCACGACGCGCACCCCGGGCATCGCCGCCGCCTTGCTCGTGTCGGCGGAGGCCAGTTTCGCCCCGATCGACGGTGCCCGCAGCACCTTGGCGTAAAGCATCCCGTCCGCGCTCATGTCGCTCGCGTACTTGTGCGCACCCGTCACCATGTCCCTCGCGCCGACCTTCGGGACCGGCGTGCCCAGCACCCTCCAATCGTCGACCGGAGTCAGTGCGATGGTCGCCGGGATCGAGCGCGTCAGTTCTGCGTCGACAGCCAGTTCGCCGTATGTGACCGAGCCGCCGCTTCCGCCGGGTGAGATCGTCCCGTTCTCCGCGACGAGCGAAGACCTAGCGACCCCGAGTCTCTTGGCGGCCATGTCCAGCAGCGCCTCGCGCACTGTTGCCGCGGCACGCCTGATCTGTGGAATCATGCGCGGCGTCGTCATCGAGCCGAACGTGCCCATGTCGAACGGCACGAGGTCAGTGTCGCCCATCACGACCGCGACGTTCGCGGGGTCGACGCGCAGTTCCTCTGCGGCGGCCTGCGTGACCGATGTCCGCGCGTTCTGGCCGACTTCAACCTTTCCCGTCAAAACAGTCACGCGCCCGTCGCCACCGACGTGGATCCACGCGTCGATGTTCTGTGGCATCACGCGCATCCTTCGCTGGAGCCTCGTGACCGCCCAGGAAGGTAGCACCGCGACGAGGAAGCCGCCTCCCAGCGCCTTCAACAACTGCCGCCGGGTCATCTCGAAAAACTTCATCGCTCACCCCGCATCGCCTTCGCGGCGCCTTTGATCGCGGCCATCATGCGCGGGTGCCCGCCGCAACGGCAGACGTTGCCCTCCATATGTGCGACGATCTCCTCCTCGCTCGGGTCGGGGTTCTTCCGCAGCAGCGCGTGCGCGCTCATGATCATCCCGGAGACGCAGTAGGCGCACTGCATAGCGCCGTGGTCTAGGAACGCCTGCTGGAGCGCATCGAGCGTGCCGCCCTTCGCACAACTCTCAATGGTCTCCACTTCGGCGTCCCCCACGTCTTCCAAAGTCGTGACGCACGACCGGACCGCCTCTCCTCCCACCAGCACCGTGCAGGCCCCGCACATCGCCTCGCCGCAGCCGTACTTCGCGCCCGTCAACCCCAGGTCGTCGCGAAGGACCTCCAAGAGGGGCGTCTCACGCGGTGCCGTGACCTCGCGGCTCTTGCCGTTGACCTTGATCCGGGCCACCTCGTTCATGGCTCCATGGTACCAAAGCGGGCAGCGCGCCTCCCTGTAAACATTTCACACCTCGGAGATGCCAATTGCCCTGGCCCGAGGGTAACGTTCCGCCATGTCGAAGACGCTCCTTCTGATGGGCTTGGTCGTATCTTTGTTCGTCGTCGTCGGGTGTCGCCACGCTGAGGACGTCGACGGGACGCCCCAGTTCAAGAACCCGCCTCCCAAACTCGGTACACCGAAGACCCCGGGCCTCAAGCCTATGATGGGCGGCAAACCCAGCGACAGCAAGCAAAGCGGGGGATAGCCCCTCGCTGCCAGGGACTGACGGCCGGTTGCCCAGGGCTCCCGGTTTCGTTCCCCTCTGCGGATGTCAGGCCTGAAAGAACGAAAGGTAGATGGGTTGCGACCACGCCGTCTGCTTGCTGTGGATCACGAAGAACGCAGGCGTTATCCGGCGGTAGACGAAGTAGTCGTTGGTCGCGGGATCGAACGCATACTCCTTTGGGATGTCGAGAATGCTCCGGGGCTGCGCATACTCCAACTTTCGCTTCGTGATGTAGGCGGCGAGCCGCAAAAGTCTGGCGCGAGTACGATATCTTATTGCGATCTCGACATATATGTTCGGCCCAATCATGATGTCATCAAGAGAGGAGTCGCCTCCCAGAGAATCCCACGAAAGCGAGTCCATCTTGGGCAACCACTCTGCTTCTGGTCGCCGCATCAGTGCGTGGAGGCTAGCGGTTCCGTCTTCAGCAATTCGTTTCCACTCCTTGCCGAACGTGTCGAAGTCTTTCGGCGTAAACGCGGTCCCATAACCAGCGTTCATCTTGTCGGGTGATCCGTCGAACTCCTTTCGGGTCTCTTCGACCCCAGCGGCCCACGCGGCCTCGACGAAAGACGTGTCCGGTATGGGTGTGCGTCTCAAGATGGCGTCGCAGTCCTTCAGGGATAGCGCACCGAGGTTGGAGTCAAATGCATGATCGTCGCACGCTTGCGCGATTGTCGCTGGCCATATCGCGAGGCCCGTACTGCTCTTGTAGAAGACCTGCGCCATTTCGCCGAGGGTCAGCAAGATGTCCGTCGCCTTGGCGGAATTGCCGTCAGCAAACAGTACATTTGCCCACCGTGCCAAAACGAGGGGAGCGCACTTGACGCGCCTAGCGATGACATACCTGTCCTGGCCCGCCGGCACCGTGAGTGGAAGCGAATTACCGCGTTTGATTAGCGACAGCAGGTTCGCTGTGTCGACGTTAGCGAGGACGCGGCGATCCAGTTCGATGACGGACGTTCCTTGGCGGTCAGCGTCTGCTTTCGTTGGACGTGCGTCATTGGCTTGTGCCGCCATATCTCCTGCCGCGACGTAATACTCGAGCGCGTTCGCGCCAGAAGGTTGCGGGAACAGCTTGTGGAACAAAGGTTCCTGCGGTGGAAGTTGCGACGCCCCTAACAACGTCGCCACGATAAGTGTGCCGACCATATATACATGGTAACACACTCGAGTGCGAAAAGACTTGGTGGAGCTGAGGGGATTCGAACCCCCGACCTCTGCAGTGCGATTGCAGCGCTCTCCCAGCTGAGCTACAGCCCCACGGAACCGGGGCAACATTATACTTTCCGGGCTAGACCAGTCCGTGACCTGGAACTGGGAAGTCCGTCAAAGGGAGGCGATCCGATCAGAACTGGTACCCGATCTGGCTCTTTCCAAGCTCAAGAGCCTCCGTCGCTATCTTGAGCACTTGCGGGAGTCAGCAAGCAGGACTCCCTGAGAGGGGCGCCAAGCGTTCGCCCCGGGAAGACTCGAGGTGATCCTAGCTGCGCAGAGTCGGAGAAGTCAGGGCCGAAATCTCGCGAATTGCCGGTTGTTTCCTCGCCTATAGAACCCCATCCGGAGGGGTACACTTTGAAGTGGATCAAGGACGCAGTAGAACCCGAGTTATGGTTCCTTGCGCTGTTCATGGCGCAGACGAATTGAGATGCCTGTACTGTTCAATCCGCCAGCGGAGAAGGTCTGTCAGTCCAACGCGATCGTTGCCGGACGGGCGACGCGCCATTTCGTGCCGTCTTTTGTCGGAACTCACTCAATCAAAGCCGTCCTAAGTGGAGCGGCTGAGTGGCAAGTGGACGGGCGTGCCCGCCGAGTAACCCCACACTGGGTTCTCCCAGTCAACAAGGGCGAGCGCTATTCATTGACCATCGAATCCACAACGCCGGTTCAAACTTGCTGCGCGTTCTTCGCTCCCGGATTCCTAGAAGGCGTCAAGTCGGAGGTCTATTGCGACGGTGACCTCGAACTCCTGTGTCGTTATGAGCCTAACAGCAACGAGCTCAGGAAGCTCCTGGTCAGAACGTGGAATGCGGTTGTCGAAGGGGACGCGTTGGAATCGGACGCGTCTATGTTCGACCTTGCTGCGGCACTGCTCCGCGTCGCGGATGCGCAGTCGCGGGAAAAGCACCTCTTGCCGCTGCGCAAGCCGAAGGCTCGAGACGACGTGTACCAGAGGCTTAACGCCTCTAGAGACTACATGGTCGAAAACCTGTCCACGCCGATTTCCCTCGATTCGTGCGCGGCAGTAGCCTGCATGGCGCCGTTCCATTTTCACCGGCTGTTCAAAGCCTGCTACGGAGAGCCGGTTTCTGCCTTCGTTCGCCGCATCAGGATGGACAAGGCGGCTCGGTTGCTGAAGAACACAGACCTAGCGGTGGACGGCATAGCCTTGGACTGTGGGTACCAGAGCGGAACCGCCTTCACCCGCGCTTTCAACCTTCGGTTCGGTTGCTCACCGAGCCATTTTCGCAAGAACTGCTAGCTCACTTCGCGCCGCTGCAATTTACACTGGCAACATGGAAGCTGTCCTACATATTCAAACGATCGGCCAGATCGCCGTTTGCGTGGAAGACCTCGACCGGGCGACTAAGTTCTACCGGGACGTTCTGGGCCTCCCCCTGTTGTTTTCCGTGCCCCCGAGGCTCGCTTTCTTCCAAGTTGGGGAGGTGCGATTGATGCTCACCCTCCCAGAGGGCGAGGAGCAGGGCGCCAGCACCCTGTACTTCAGAGTTCAGAGCCTCGATGCCGCAGTCGAGTCCGTTCGCGCTCATAGTGAGATCGTTTCAGAGCCGCACTTGATCACGAAGATGACCGATCACGAGCTTTGGATGGCGTTCTTCAACGACACCGAAGGCAACACAATGGCGTTCATGGAAGAACGGCGATGACCTTGTGAACCTCGCTCGCCCCCTTACCAGCCTCCCCGGCTCTAGAAATCGCGGCCACAACCGGGGGATTCGTCGACCGAGAGACTGCCGTTGGGACGCTGCCCACGGGTCGCCGGGATATGGCAGAAGTCTCGTTTGCAGCGGGCGCACGCCTCGAAGCGTTCACTGTCTGATTGAAGGCAGACCTGAGTGCGGTCAAGTCGATCGAGAAGGCCGTGCCCGGAGTTCAGCGTCTACATGATCCAGACGGAACAACGATCCTCTACCAGGTGAAAGTGGCCCGTCAAGTGCTTTCACATCATCCTGCGATGGCGGGCGTAACGATGCGAGGCCGGTGCGCTCTTGCCAGCACCTTGTTCCGCTCCAGCAGGAGCGCAAACGTGTTGAGCCCGGCCTTCGCAGGGTCGTCCAACGCGTACCTCATCGTCTTGCGCAGGTAACGGTCGGTGGTCTCCTGGCTCCAGCCAGATCGCGCGGCTGCCTCGATGACGACCTGTCCGATGTTCTGCTGTCCCCAGTCCGACGCCTCGTTCAAAAGTTCCACGAGCCGCGGGCTCAGGTCGTCCCGCCCCACCCACGCGGCCCAAACGAACGGCAGGCCGATCATGTCCTGCCACGCTTGCCCCAAGTCGATCATCTCCAGCCCCTCGGCCTCGGCGACCATGCCGATGTCGCCGATCAGGACGCACGCGTCGTGCCTCTCTAGCATAGCCTCGAGATCCGGCGCGCAGTTCTCGGCCACGGGGTCTGCGCCGTACGTCTCGCGCAGCACGCCAAGAGCGAGCGCGTTGCTCGTCAGCGAACTCTGGTCGAACGCGAGCGACGAGATACTTCCAAAAGGAACTTTGCTGAAGAGCCGCACGCTCTCAGCGGGCCCGTCACTGCCGATGCACACGCCGTCGGCGATCGTCCGTCCCTCGGTGCGCAGCGCGTCGTAACTTGAGACGAGCACAGCGTCTGCGACCTGTTCGTCCAACAGGCGCGGCAACCGTGAAGGCAGTTCGTAGATCACGCGGACCGGGCTGCCCTCGCCGAGCGACTCGAACCACGAGACCAGCGGCCTCGCGTTGACGAACGGCACACAACCGACGGTGAACGGCGTCTCCATCGCCCTGAGTTTGGCAAATAAACGGCAGTCCCGTGGGTCCGGGCCCAAACCAGATGGTCAAGACCGTGGCTTCAGCCGGTTGCGCTTCCCGGCCAGCCGGAGTTTGAACAGTTCGCAGATCATCCTCAGCCCGTCGCGCACCATGCTTACCTTGCTCCCCTCCTGGTGAGCCCAACGGATGGGGATCTCGGCGATCTCGTACCCAAGGTCGCGCGCGATCAACAGCGCTTCGAAGTCGAACCCGTAGCCGTCCAACTTGCACCTGGGGAAGACGTCCTTGGCGACGTCCTCGCGAAAAAGTTTGAACCCGCACTGCGTGTCCTTGATCCCCTTTACCGCCAGCGTTTGAACCACAAGGTTGAAAGTCCGTCCCGCAAGCTCGCGATACCAAGGCTGGCGGACCTCCAACCGAGATTCCTTGAGCGGCCTGCTGCCGATGGCGATCGGAGGGCCCTTCTCGACTGCAATGAACAGCTTCTCGACCTCTTCGATCGGTGCAGCGAGGTCGGCGTCCGAGAAGAGCAGCCACTCTGCCTCCGTCTCCATCATCCCCTTGCGGACGACGAACCCCTTGCCGTGGTTCGGCTGCGAGTCGATGAGTTCAAAACCCGGGTGGCCCGAGGCGAAAGCCCGCACGATCTCGCACGTCTTGTCCCTGCTTCCGTCGCTGACCACCACCACCTTCCACGTGTACTTCTGCGCGACGAAGTACTCGTGGAGCCGGGCCAGGGTCGGGGCGATCCTGTCTTCTTCGTTGTAGGCGGGAACGATGACGGCGAGGTGCGGCTTGGACAATCAGGCCGGAGTCTACCAAAGGGCCGTTGTCGACCAAATGGTCAGGGAAGAGGCTCTTCGTAGAGCGCGAACATGTTGCTGAGTTTGCGCTCGGGCGGGATAACGAGATCGCCGCGATAGTACAGCATCGCCGAGTTGCCACCGTCGAGCGCGACCGCCTGCTTGACTCCGAGCCGCTTCATCGCGCGGCCGAACTGGCTCAAAGTGACCTTGTGCTTGGTCGCCATCATGACCAGTCGCTTGTCGGCGGTCAGGCCGATTCCGGTCCGGGGCGCGCGGCCCCAGATCGCCGGGTCGGTAAAGTGCTGCGCCTTCGGGTTCGGCGAGACGTGTCCGTCCTTGATCAGCCTCACCGTGCCTCGAAGCAGGTCGCGGTAGCCGTAGAGGTCGATTGGTTGCTGGAACGGCGTATCGAAGATCTTCACGTTGCCGTACCAGTCGACTCCGACCGCGCTCCCGATTGCGCCGGAGGCCACCTGCTCGCCGTCAATGACCACGTCCGCGACGGGAAGTTGGCTCTTGTAGCCGAAAAATGTACCGGTGATCGCCGCAGCGGGCTGGCTCTGGCCGATTAGCGTCCAGGCGCTGGTCAGCCTGTCAGAAAACACGGCCTTTGCCGTCACCTGCCGCTCGCTCATGTCGGCCACGACGGCGTGGTAGTAGACGTGGTCCTGCTTGAAACTCTCGTAGTGGATCGGGCGCGCGGCTGTGTCCGCCGGCGATGCCAGCGGGGCTGCAATTGCGAGCGCGAAGACGAGAGACATACGTGTGACCGGACGCACAAGGCGCGGTTTTGATTCAGATGCAACGGGAAAGTTGACTCTCCTGTGCAGTTTTAATTCTAGGCAAATTCCGTGAAAAAGGCCGATTTCCACGAGAAATCCGGCGAAAAGGCCGGGGACTGTGTTGCATCGGAACCCTGCCTCGGGCTAACCTGGACGTTACGTTGCTCGCAGGTGTCAGGTTTCAAGCGCTGAGGGCGGCGGGTGTCTTCAGTGGATTCATTTCATGGATGAGCGTGGCGAACTAATTGGCTAACGCGAGGCTCTCACGTTTTGCCTGGATTCTCCTCGCCTATACGGTGCCCGTAATTCTGTTCGGTGCTTTCGTGCGCGCCGGGCTGCACGGCGACGGTTGCGGCGCGTCTTGGCCCGGTTGTAACGGAGCCCTGATCCCAGACGGTTCGAGCCTCAACGCCATTATCGAGTTCTCACACCGAGCCTCGACCGGGATCCTCGGTTTCCTCGTCGCGGCGGCCCTCATCTGGACCTTTAGATCGTTTGCCAAAGGCCATGCCGCGCGCAAGGCCGCAGTGACCGTGACGGTTCTGACCGTAGTCGAGGCCGCGATCGGTGCCGGCCTCGTCAAGTTCCAGTGGGTCGCTCACGACAAGTCGCTCGAGCGGGTCTACGCGATGGGCTTCCACCTGGTCAGCACCTTCATACTGCTTGGCTCGATGGTGCTGCTCGCGCACTACACGGCGGGAGGCGAGAAGGTGAGCCTCAAGGGCCACGGCGGCGTCGGTACGGCCGTCAAGTTCGCGCTCGGTGGTCTCATCTTGCTCGGAATCACCGGCGCCATCACGGCTCTCGGAGACACGATCTTCCCGGTCAAGACCCTCGTCGAGGGTCTGCAGCGCGACATCGTTCCGACCTCGCACATCGCCGAGCGGCTGCGGGTATTCCACCCGCTCATCGCGACCTCGGTCGGGCTCTTCCTCCTCTTCGCGGCCGGATACATCGTCCGCGCCAGGCCAGACGAGTCCACCCGCAAGTGTGCGCGTTGGCTCGTCGCCGGGTTCCTCGCGCAGTTCGTCTTCGGCATCGCCAACTTTATCGCGCTCGCGCCGATCTGGATGCAGATCATCCACCTCGCGCTTTCCGACCTCATCTGGATCACGATGGTGATGCTCAGCATCTCCGCCCTCGCGGTCAGCAAACGGGAGCACGCCGAGGCGCTCGCGGGCGCCCCGGTCAGCCACGCGCCGCGCAGTTTTGTGGCGATGGTCAAAGCGTACGTCGCGCTCACCAAGCCCCGAGTCGTGAGCCTCCTGGTCTTTACGACCGTTGCGGCGATGTTCGTCGCCGAGCGGGGCTTCCCAGGCTGGATCCCAATTCTGCTGGTTTCCTTGGGCGGCTACATGGCGGCCGGAGCCGCCAACACCTTTAACATGGTCTACGAGCGCGACCTCGACGTCGCCATGGACAGGACCTCGAACCGACCGACGGTGACCCACGCCCTCTCGAACTCCGAGGCGCTCACCTTCGGGTTCGTCCTGGCGGCTGGCTCGTTCACAGTCCTCTGGGCGGGCTTCAACCTGCTGGCGGCCATGATGTCCATGGCCGGGCTCCTCTTCTACTTCTTCATCTACACGATGGCCCTCAAGCGACGGACCTCGCAGAACATCGTGATCGGCGGCGCGGCCGGCGCGTTCCCGCCGCTGGTCGGCTACGCGGCCGTGACAGGGCACCTCGACCCGCTCGCCTGGTACCTCTTTGGCATCGTCTTCCTCTGGACCCCCGTCCACTTCTGGGCTCTGGCGCTTCTGATCAAAGACGACTATGCCAAGGCGGGCGTGCCAATGCTGCCGGTCGTCAAGGGCGACAGGGCGACTGTCATACAGATCGGAGTCTATACGGTGCTTACCGCCGTCGTAACTGTCATGCCGCTCTTTCAGGGTCAGGTGGGCTGGATCTATCTGGTCGGTGCCACCGTCCTGAACCTCGGGCTCATCGCCCAGAGCCTGCAGTTGTTGCGGCACACCGACAGGCCCCACGCCAGGTCGCTGTTCAAGTTTTCGATGGTCTATCTGGCCTTGCTTTTCGTCATCGTTGCAGTCGATCGGGCGGTGGTGGTGCTGTGAGACCGGTTGCGATGCGAGACCTCGGTCCAGTAAAGTTACGGGGTCGTGGACGAGCCAGGAAGGCCGGAATAGGAGCGCAATAGGATGGTGCAGTTATTTAAACCGAACGCGAACACGTACGCGAAAGTGAGCCTCATCATGGGCGCCGTGATCCCGTTCTGTGTCTTTTACTTCGGCTCGACGATCACGCGCGCACCCTACAACACGGGCGTCGGCATCCCGCGCGACCAGCCCATCCCGTTCAGCCACAGGCACCATGCGATGGAACTCGGAATCGACTGCCGCTTCTGCCACACCAGCGTCGAGACGAGCGCAGTCGCAGGCCTGCCGACCACCGAGGTCTGCATGACCTGCCACTCACAGATCTGGACCAACAGCCCGCTGCTCGAGCCACTGCGCAAGAGTTGGGAGACGGGCACGCCCATCGAGTGGGTGAAGGTCAACCGCGTCCCGGACTTCGTCTACTTCGACCACAGCATCCACATCAACCGGGGCATCAACTGCAACACGTGCCACGGCCCGATCCAGCAGATGACGATCACGGAGAAGGGCCAGACTTTCCACATGAGTTGGTGCCTGGAGTGCCACAGGGATCCAGCGGACTTCATGTACGAGTGGAACGCCGACGAGTCGCCGCGCCAACAAGTGTTCGAACTCTACAAGAAACTCATGGCCGGGGAGAAACTCACAGGCTACGAGTACGAGATCGCAGAGGGACACTTTAAGAAGATCCCGAAGGACAAGGCGCACCAGGAACTGGGAGAAAGCCTGATGGAGACCAGGCAGATCAACAAGTCGCAGTTGACCGATTGCTACGTTTGCCACAGGTAGGAGATTTGTGAGAGAAGAGACCTCGTTGAACAGCAAAGAAAAGAGCGTCGCGAAGATGAGCGAGGCGCTCAAGGGCAAGTCGGGCCGCCGCTATTGGAAGTGCCTGGAGCAACTGGCCGATACGCCAGAGTTCCAGCGCTGGGTGGAGGACGAGTTCCCCGAGCGCAAGTCGCTGCTCGAGATGGACCGTCGCGGCTTCCTCAAAGTCATGGGCGCCGGACTGATGCTCGCGGGGCTCAGCAGCGCCGGCTGTCGCTACCTGCCCGAAGGGCGCATCGTCCCCTTTGTCCAAGGGCCCGAGGACAGGCTCCCGGGCGTCCCCGTCTACTACTCCTCGATTTCGACCCTCGGCGGCTACGCCACAGGCCTCAAGGTCAAGACCGACGACGGACGGCCGATCAAACTTGACGGCAATCCGAACCACCCGGCCAGCAGGGGCGCGCTCGATGCGCGGACCCAGGCGCGGGTGCTGGACATGTACGACCCCGACCGCCTCAAGATGGTCATGCGTCGCGGTGAGCCCGAGTCGTGGGACCGCTTCCTCACGGCGGCCCGCGCAAAGCTGGAGGAACTGGCACCCAACGGCGGAAAGGGCGTCGCGATCCTGACCCAGACTGTCGGTTCTCCGTCGATGCGCGCGCTCAAGGCGGAGTTCCTAAAGAAGTATCCGCAGGCGCGCTGGGTGCAGTACGACGCAGCGGCCAGGCGCAACCTCGCAAACGGCGCCGTCCTCGCGTTCGGTGAGCCGCGCGATACGATCTATAGGTTCCGTGAAGCCAAGGTTCTTGTCTCGGTCGACAGCGACGTGATGATGGAGGCTCCCGGCGCGGTCTCCTATCAGAAGGACATCATGGCCGGCCGCGACCTCGGCGGTGGCGCGACGGAGATGAACCGCGTCTATGCCGTGGAGTCCGCGCCGACGACCATCGGTGCGATCGCCGACCACAGGGTGCCCTTGCGCGCCAGCGAGATGATGAACTTCGTCAGCGCGCTGGCCAACAAGATCGGGGTGCCCGGCGCGGCAACCTCGATCGTCCCCGAAGGCTTCGACCCGTCCATCCTCGACGCCATCGCCAAAGAACTCATGGCGAACCGGGGGACGAGCGCCGTGTTCGGCGGCGACCACCTCTCGGGCGACGTCCACGCTCTGATCCACGCGATCAACGCGCACCTCGGCAACTTCGGCAAGACGATGGTGACCATCGACCCCGTCATCCCCGACGCCGGGTCGCAGACCGCCGACCTCGCCTCCCTGGCCGCGGACATGGCCGCAGGTCAGGTCACGATGCTCTTCATCGCCGGCGGCAACCCTGTCTACGACGCTCCGGCAGACCTGGACTTCGCGAACGCTCTGGCGCAGGTGCCTTTCAAGGCGCAGTGCAGCAGCCACGACGACGAGACGGGCGCACAGTGCGACTGGCAACTGCCCGCGTCGCACTTCCTGGAGGCCTGGGGCGACGGCCGCGCCTTCGACGGCACGGCCAGCATTCAGCAGCCGACCATCCTCCCGCTCTACGACTGCAAGAGCGAGCACGAGTTCGTCGACGCGCTGATCGGCAACGCCCGCGAAGGCATGCAGATCGTCCAGGACTACTGGAGGTCCGTCTGGGGCGAGGACGGCTTCGACGAGCGGTGGCACGCAGTGCTTTCCAGCGGCGTGATCGACGGCACGGCCTTCGCGCCCAAGGACGCTGTGGTCAAGGACGGCCTCGTCGGCGCGCTGCCGCTTGGCGAGAGGGCCGACGGCCTGGAGGTCGTCTTCAAGCCAGACCCCACCATTTACGACGGCCGGTTCGCCAACAACGGCTGGCTGCAGGAACTGCCCAAGCCGCTCAGCAACCTGACCTGGGACAACGCCGCCTACATGAGCCACGAGACGGCCAAGAAGATCGGCGTCAAGCCTTCCAAGTACCTTGGCTTCATCCCCGCCGACGGCGCCGCCGACATGGTGACGGTGACGATCGACGGCCGCACGGTCGAACTCCCGGTGTACGTCCAGCACGGCATGGCCGACGGAGTCGTCGTCGTCCACATGGGCTACGGGCGCACGCGCGGCGGAAAGGTCCTGCTCGAACTCGAGGAGGGCAAAGCGTACGAGGGCGGCGGGTTCTCTGCCTACAAACTCATCCGCGCGGCCGGCACGAACCCCTACATGGTGGTCAACGGCGCGAACGTCCAGCACACCGACAACCACTATCCGCTGGCGAACTCCCAGTTCCACAACACGATCGATACAACGCAGATCGATTCCGACAGAGAAATCCTGCACGAGTACACGCTGGCAGCCTTCATCGATCTGAAGGATCCTGAGGACAAGAAGCCGCCGTCGCTCTACGACGACGACATGATCGGGTCGAACCCGGTCCTCGGCACGGTGTTCCCACAGTCCGCCACGGACGAGAACGGCTGGAACACCGACAAGAACTACCAGTGGGCGATGACCATCGACCTCTCGCTGTGCACGGGCTGCAACGCCTGCGTGATCGCGTGCCAGTCCGAGAACAACATCCCGACAGTCGGCAAGTACCAGGTGCAGCGCGGACGCGAGATGCACTGGATCAGGATCGACCGCTACTATCAGGGCACGGGCGCCGAGAGCGACTGGCCCGTGCAGAACCCGAAGATCCGCCTCCAGCCCGTCGCGTGCATGCAGTGCGAGAACGCGCCGTGCGAACCGGTCTGCCCGGTCGCCGCGACGACGCACAGCAAAGAGGGCATCAACCAGATGGTCTACAACCGCTGCGTCGGCACCCGGTACTGCAGCAACAACTGCCCGTACAAAGTTCGTCGTTTCAACTTCCTCAACTACGCCAACCACAACGACGTGCCGGTGAAGATGCTCCTCAACAACCCTGACGTGACGGTTCGCGGTCGCGGAGTGATGGAGAAGTGCACGTACTGCATCCAGCGCATCAACCGCGCCCGCATCACCGCCAAGAAGCGCGGCAAGAGGATCCAGGACGGCGAAGTCCGCACCGCGTGCCAGGACGCGTGCCCGAGCGAGGCGATCGTCTTCGGCGACATGACGGACGCCACGAGCAAAGTGGCTCGCATGCTGCGCGACAGGCGTCGTTACAAACTGCTCAACGAAGAAGTGAACACGCGGCCGCGCACGACCTACCTTGCGCGCGTCACCAACGAGAACCCGGAGGTCGGAGCCTAAGATGGCAAAGAAAGAAGCATACGACGAAAGGCTGTTGACTGGCGAACAGAGCAACGCCAAGATCGACACCTCCATCGCCGACATCCCGCTCGAAGGGTCGCGGCACATGCAGCCGCCGATCAAGATGCTGTTCGGTGTCAAGGGCAGTCCGTGGCTGCTTCTTCTGCTCTTCGGCTTCCTCTTCGTCAACATCATGATGCTCGCCATCACGGTGCTGTTGCTGAACGGCATCGGCGTGTGGGGCAACAACGAGCCGACCGGGTGGGGCTTCGGCATCATCAACTTCGTCTGGTGGATCGGCATCGGCCACGCTGGCACGCTGATCTCGGCGATCCTCCTGCTGCTCCGCCAGCAGTGGCGCAACTCGATCAACCGCTTCGCTGAGGCGATGACGATCTTCGCCGTCATGTGCGCGGGCCTGTTCCCGCTGTTGCACACCGGCCGTCCGTGGGTCGCATACTGGCTGTTCCCCTATCCGAACATCCTCTCGCTGTGGCCGCAGTTCCGCTCGCCGCTGATCTGGGACGTCTTCGCAGTCAGCACCTATTTCACGGTCTCGCTGCTGTTCTGGTATGTGGGACTGATCCCGGACTTCGCGACCCTGCGCGACCGCGCCAAGAAGCGCATCACGCAGGTCATCTACGGAGTCCTCTCGTGGGGATGGCGCGGCTCCAGCAAGCACTGGTACCGCTACATGCACGCGTCGATCATCCTGGCCGGGCTCTCGACCCCGCTCGTCCTCTCGGTCCACTCGATCGTGTCCTTCGACTTCTCGATGGCGATCGTCCCTGGCTGGAACGTCACGATCTTCCCACCGTACTTCGTCGCCGGCGCCGTCTATGCCGGCTTCGCAATGGTCATCCTCTTCGCGATCCCACTGCGCAAGTGGTACAAGCTCGAGGAGTACATCACCATGAAGCACCTCGACTGGTGCGCCAAAGTGATGCTCGCCACGGGCATGATCGTCGCCTACGGCTACGGCATGGAGTGGTTCTACGGCTGGTACAGCGGAGTGCCGTTCGAGCGGTCGCTGCTCTACAACCGCCTCCACCTCTTCGACGCCCCCTACTCAGCGATCTACTACCTGCTGGTGGTCTGCAACATCGCCATCCCGCAACTGCTCTGGTCGAGCAAGATCCGCCACAACCTAAAGTGGCTCATGGGCATCAGTTTCTCGATCAGCGTCGGCATGTGGCTCGAGCGGTTCGTCATCATCCCGATGTCGCTGATGCGCGACTACCTGCCCAGTTCGTGGGGCTACTTCTCGCCGACCATCTGGGACTACTCGCTCTTCTTCGGCACGATCGGCTTCTTCGTGTTCCTCCTGATGCTGTTCATCCGCTACCTGCCGATGATCAACATCTTCGAGATCAAAGAGCTCGCGCACCACACCGAGCACGAGGCGCACAAGGAGGGCGCCGTCGCCCACTAGGGCAGGAGACAGGCCATGTCGCACGCTGAGCACGGAAGAGACACGTCCCCGAAGCCGTACGGAGTCGTTGCTGCGTTCCTGACGCCGGAACAACTGCTCGCAGCGGCCAAGAGGTCGAAGCAGGCGGGCTACAACAACATGGACGCCTACTCGCCGATCCCGGTCGAAGGGCTCGTCGACGTCATCGAATGGCGCGACGACAAGCTCGGCTGGATGGTCTTCTTTGGCGGGCTGTTCGGCATCACCGCAGGAATCACGCTCGAGTGGTGGGTCTCGACGACCGCCTATGCGCACAACGCGGGCGGCAAGCCGCTCTTTAGCCTTCCGGCGTTCCTCCCGGTCTTCTACGAGTGCACGATCCTGTTCTCCGCGTTCGCGGCGACGTTCGGGCCGCAGTGCTGGGCATGCTGGCGCTGAACGGACTCCCCATGCCGCACCACCCGATCTTCAACGCAGAGGCGGGCTCGCGGGCGTCACGGGACCGCTTCCTTCTCTGCATCGAGGCCGACGATCCACAGTTCGACAAGGACGCCACGGTCGCGTTCATGGGCGGCCTCGGAGCAGAGTCCGTCGAGTACGTCGAGACTTCGGAGGGCTACTAATGAAGAAAGCGCGAGTTCTCAGGTTCGTTTGCTACGCTGTGTTCGCGTTCGCCGTGGTCGGCTGTCACCCCGATATGTGGATCCAGCCGAAGTTCAAGGCCCAGGCGAAGGACGACTTCTTCTCCGACCACAGCAGCAGCCGTCTCCCCGTCAAGGGCACAGTGCCCTTCGGCGAGCCGCCCGTCGATAGCGCGCTCCAGCGCGGTTACAAGGACGGCAAACTCGTGCGCGACTTCCCGATTCCGGTCACGATGGAGATGATCAAGCGCGGCGAGGATCGCTTCAACGTCTTCTGCAAGCACTGCCACGGCGCGGCCGGCGACGGAACGGGCATGATCTCACAGCGCGGGTTCGACATCGAGCGCCCCATCGCCAACTACCAGACGGAACGTCTGCGAAAGATGCCCGTCGGACACTTCTTCGACGTCATCACCAACGGCTACGGCGCGATGTTCCCCTACAGCGACCGCATCTCGGTCGAAGACCGTTGGGCGATCGTGGCGTACATCCGCGTCCTGCAACTGAGCCAGAACGCGACGCTGAAAGACGTGCCCAAGGATCTACAACCGATGATGGACGACCCCGAAGGCCAATTGAAAAAGATCGATTCTGCTAGGAACGGAGGCGGCCCGCCGACCGATGTCTCGGACGCCACGCCAGGGGCGCCCAGGGGGGACGATACGAAGTAATGGAAACGACGCGGTTCCACTCGAAGATGCAGGTGATGGGCGTCATTGCGCTCATCATCGGTGCGATCATCCTCGCCACCAACTTCACCCCCCAGTCGTACTTCTACGGCTGGGTGTTCTGGGCGTGCGTCGCGTTCGGCTTCTTCGGCCTCTCCCTCCTTCACCACATGGCCAAAGGCAGTTGGGGCTACCCCGTCATGCGCCTTCTGGAGGCTGGAGGTGGCTGGGAGATGCTGCTGCTGTTCGGGCTGCTCTTTACTCCCGTCTGGATGTCATGGAGGCCGGCCCTGTATTCTTGGATGCACGAGGCGGAGCGCAAGATCCCCATCGTCGCGGCCAAACTTTCGTTCCTCGACAACTGGTACGTGCCGTTCACCATCGCCATGTTCCTCGTGTTCGTCTTCTTCGCCTATCGCAACGAGATGTGGCTGAAGAAGGAGGACGAGACGGGCGAGAAGGTCTATCTTCAGCGCCGCACAAACTGGAGTTCCTTCTTCTTCCCGTTCTTCGTGGTCGGTATCAACTTCGCGGTCACCCTGTGGATCATGTCCATGCGGCCGGAGTGGTACAGCACCATGTACGGCATCTGGTTCGTCGTGCAGCAGGGCCTCGCCGCGATGGCGATCGTCGCCATCATCATCGGCACCCAGGCCGACAAGGAGCCGTTCAAGAAGGTCGTCACCCCGGCCCTCACCAAAGACATTGGCAACCTCATGCTTACGCTCACCATGCTGTGGGCCTACTTCAGTTTCAGCCAGTATCTGATCATCTGGTCGGGCAACCTTCCTGAGCAGATCTCCTACTGGGTCGAACGCAGGCAGGGAGGGTTCCAAGACCTCGGCGCGATCCTGATCGCCTACGGGTTTTTCGTTCCGTTCCTCCTCCTCCTTTCGCCGAGGATGAAGCGCGAGCCTCGGCGCCTGGCGGTCATCGGAGTCATCATCCTGATCGCCCGGTTCCTAGACATCCACTACAACGTCGCACCCATGTTTGGGCCCATGACGGGCCACACCGCGATGGCCTCGCTCTACGACGCGATCCTGCCCAAGATCGGATCGCTGCTCGCCTTCGGCGGGCTGTGGTGCTGGATGTTCGGGTGGAAGGTTCAGCGCGCGCCACTCCTTGTGAAGAACCAGCCTCAATTAAAGGGGGCCTTAGAAAATGCTTGAACACCATCCAGACGATCCCGAAGTCCTCAGTGAGATAGAAAAGTTAGGATACGACCCCCGCGACGTCAAGTTCGAGGGGATGTGGAAGCATGCCGTCGCGCTCTTCATCGGGTGCGGCGTGTGCGCCGCCATCGGACTTGCGACGATGTGGATGTTCGATAGACAGCAAGTGTGGACCCATCCAGAGGAGGCAGTGCGCATGACTGAACTGCCGAAGCAGCCTTATCCGCTCCTGCAAGGCAACATCACCGCCAAGACCGACATTGAGGACCTGCGGCACGAGGAACGGATCAAGACGGAGACCGCCGGGTGGGTCGACAAGAAGGACGGCGTCGCGCGGGTGCCCGTCGCGGTCGCTGAACGGCTCTTCTACACTCAGATGACACTGGAACAGCGCGCCAAGGCGCGGGCGCAGGCGCAGCCCGCGAACGCGGGCCAGGGAGGGACGCCATGAGAAGTTTGACTAGGCTCACGCTGGGTGCCGTGCTCCTCGCGGCGAGCGTCGTCGCTAGCGCGCAGTTCTACGGCGACGAAAAGTCGGTCAGGGAGCCCGGGACCGGCCGCGTCGCAGTCAAGGCGGCGCCCTCGCAGATCGGCGTCGACCAGAAACTCAACGACACCGTGCCCATGGACGTCTACTTCACCGATTCATCGGGCAACAAGGTCACGATGCGCGATCTGGTCCAGGGCCGCCCGGTCATCCTCATGCCGGTATTCTACGAGTGCCCCGGCGTCTGCACGATGGAACTCGACAACATGGTGCAGACTCTGCACAGCATCCAGGACAAGTCGGTCGGCAAGGACTTCGACGTCGTGACGTTCTCCATCAAGCCGACGGAGACCGTCAAGGAGGCCAGGGACCGCAAGAACCTGATCCTCGACATCTACCACCGCAAGGGCGCGGAGGAGCACTGGCACTTCCTGGTCGGCAACATCGATCAGATCAAGAAACTGACCAAGGCGATCGGGTTCCGCTTCAACTACGATCCGACGACCGACCAGGTCGTCCACCCGGCCGCCGCCGTCGTCCTGACGCCAGACGGGCAGATTTCCAAGTACTTCCTCGACCTCCAGTATCCCGCCGACCAACTCCTCGCGGCGCTCCAAGACGCGTCCAAGGGGCGCGTCGGAGTGAAGGCGCAGGACGACTCCTTCTGGAACTGCATCTGCCTCGATCCGGTGACCGGCCAAAGGTCGCTCAACGTGCTCAAGATTCTGAAGTTGGCTGGCTACTTCACCCTGCTCGCCGTCGTCGGATCCATCACTTTCATGCTCGTCAAGTACAAAGCCACGAACGCCACAGACAACGGCCCGACAGGGGGGGCGGGCGAGTAGGAGGACATGGGCAACTTTCCAATGAGACCGGTACCGGCTTCGGAGCACGCGCAGGCGTACGACGCGCTGTTCTTCACCATCACCGGTCTGATGGCCTTCTTCACGGTGCTGGTCGTCGTGCTCGTCATCTACTTCGCCGCCAAGTATCGCAAGGGCAGCAAGGCCAATCGTAGAAACCCGATCGACGGCCATCTCCCCATGGAGATCACGTGGACGGCCATCCCGCTCGTGCTTGCGATCGTCATCTTCTTCTGGTCCACAAGGAACTTCCTCATACAGAGGGACATGCCCAAGCAGGGCATCGAGATCATGGTGATCGGCAAGCAGTGGATGTGGCACCTCGAACACATGAACGGCATACGGGAGAACGACGAACTGCACATTCCTGTCGGCGTACCCGTCAAGTTCACGATGATCTCGCAGGACGTGCTGCACGCGATGTACCTGCCGGAGTTCAGGACGCAGTACCACGTCGTCCCTGGCCGGTACACGGACCTGCACTTCACCCCGACCAAGATCGGCGTCTACAAGATGCTCTGCGCCATGCACTGCGGCGCACAGCACAGCGAGATGGTCGGCAAGGTCTACGTGATGAGCCAGAAAGACTACGCCGCCTGGCTCGAGAAGCATGGCAACAGGTTCGCACCCAAGGTCGTGTCGATGGCGGAGTCCGGCAAGTTGCTCTTCAACCAGAAGGGCTGTGCCAACTGCCACAACGACGTCAACAACGAGCGGGCTCCGAGCCTCGTCGGCCTCATCGGCCAGACGCGCAAGTTCGAGGGCGGCGGCGCCGCGATCGCGGACCGCACCTATGTCCGCGACTCTATCTTCAGCCCGTACGACCAGATCGTTCAGGGATACGAGAACACCATGCCCTCCTACAAGTCGCAATTGACCGAGGAGCAGGTGATCGACCTCTACGAGTACATCAAGAGCCTCGGCAACACGCCGCCGCCTGACGGGAAGAAGGTTCCCTACGAGCAGAGCGACCGACCGCCAGGAATCGATATGTCTAGTCCCGACAACGCCACGAGGACGACCAACGAACGGGAGTCCGCGAGCGCGACTCAGTTCCACGAGACAGGAGACCGCAAGTGAGCGCAGCAGCAGCAGTACAAGAGCAGAAGGTCGAAAAGAACTACCTGAACGCCGACCACACGATCGCGTCGTGGCTGCTGACGAAGGACCACAAGAGGATCGCCGTCCTCTACCTCATCTCCGTCACGTTCTTCTTCTTCATCGGTAGCATCGCCGCCGGCCTCGTGAGGCTCGAACTCACCTCGTCGCAAGGCCTGATGCTCACGTCGGAGGCGTACAACAAGATGTTCTCCGCCCACGGCGTCGTGATGATCTTCTTCTTCCTCATCCCGGCGGTCCCGGCGACGCTTGGCAACTTCATCCTGCCCATCATGCTGGGCGCCAGGGACCTTGCATTTCCGCGCCTCAACCTTCTCAGTTGGTACCTCTACGTCTTCGCCGGCATCCTCGCAGCGATCGCGCTGGCGACAGGCGGGTTTGACGCGGGCTGGACGTTCTACACGCCGCTCAGTTCGCTCTATTCGAACACCCAGATCACGATGGCGCTCAGCGCCGCGTTCATCGCCGGGTTCTCCTCCATCTTCACGGGCCTGAACTTCATCGTCACCGTGCACAAGATGCGTGCGCCTGGGATGACGTGGTTCCGTATGCCGCTGATGATCTGGTCCACCTACGCCACGAGCGTGATCATCATCCTCGGCACGCCAGTCGTCGCGATCACGCTGTTCCTGGTCATCCTCGAGCGCTGGCTCGGCATCGGCATCTTCAGCCCCGAGATCGGTGGCGACCCGGTGCTGTTCCAGCACATGTTCTGGTTCTACTCGCACCCGGCCGTCTACATCATGGTACTGCCGGCCATGGGCGTCGTGTCAGAACTGATGGCCGCCTTCAGCAAGAGGCCCGTCTTCGGCTACCACTTCGTCGCGTTCTCGTCGCTGGCGATCGCCGGGCTGGGGTTCCTCGTCTGGGGCCACCACATGTTCGTCAGTAGTCAGAGCGTGTACCTCAGCGTCGTGTTCTCGTTCATCACGTTCTTGGTCGCGATACCGTCGGCGATCAAGACCTTCAACTGGACGTTCACGATGTTCAAGGGCCACGTCGAGTTCAAGACCCCGATGATCTATGGCCTGGCCTTCATGGGCCTGTTCCTCATCGGTGGCCTAACGGGCCTGTTCCTGGCCTCCCTCGACACCGACGTGCACCTCACCGGAACGTACTTCATCGTCGCGCACTTCCACTACGTCATGGTCGGTTCTGCGACGATCGCCTTCATGGGCGGCCTGCACTACTGGTGGCCCAAGATGTTCGGTCGCATGTACAGCGAGTTCTGGGGCCGCATCAGCGCGATCACGATCTTCGCGGGCTTCAACTTCACGTTCTTCCCACAGTTCATCGTCGGCTACCTCGGTATGCCGCGGCGCTACCACTACTACTTCTTCGAGCCGGGCTGGGAGGTCTACAACATCATGTCCACGATGGGCGCGACCATCCTGGCGATCGGTTTCGCCATGCCGGCGTTCTATCTGACGGCGTCGCTGCTGAAGGGCAAGAAGGCGCCGCAGAACCCGTGGGGCGCAAAAGGGCTCGAGTGGGAGAAGGCGGCGAGCCCGCCCGTCACGCACAACTTCAGCGAGCCCGTGGTCGTCACGGAGCCCGCCTACAACTATCCGACCCTTGACGAGTGGCCAGAGGACGACGCAGGTGTCGAAGCCGCGCTCGCTCCCCAAGGAGGCAAAGGCTAATGTCCGAGCACGCAGCACACAACGAAGGCGGCGACGTCGTCTACGCGCAGTACGAGACGATCGAGCAACAGCAGGAAAGTTACGTCGTCGGGATGTGGTCCTTCCTCGTCACCGAGATCATGTTCTTCGGCGGACTGTTCATGGTCTACTCGCTCTACCGGTGGAAGTACGTCGACGTCTGGTCCAAGATGTCCACCGAACTTGACTGGCGCTGGGGCGGCCTCAACACCACCATCCTGCTAATCAGTTCGTTCTTCGTCGCGATGGCGGTCCAGAAGGCGCAAAAGAGGGAGACCAAGGCACAGATCAACTACCTGTGGCTGACCGTCCTGTGCGCGCTCGGATTCTTGTGTGTCAAGTACGTCGAGTACCAGGCCAAGTTCCACCACGGCCTGTGGCCCGACGCGCTCTACACGGCTCCGCACATCATCCCGCACGGCGAGGAGGGCTACTCGCGCATCTTCATGAGCCTCTACTTCGCGATGACGGGACTGCACGGCGCGCACGTCGCGATCGGCATCATCGTTATCACGACCCTGATCTTCATGACCAAGGCAAAGGCGCCCTCGGTCTCAGACTTCGTTCCGACCGAAATGGTCGGGCTCTACTGGCACTTCGTCGACCTCGTGTGGATCTTCCTGTATCCGCTCTTCTATCTCATCCCTAAGTAAACGCCATGGCTTCACAGTTTCCTCAACACGGGCACCACATCACACCGACGAAAGTCTTGGGCTGGAATTTGTTCTGGCTACTGATCCTCATGGCGTCGACGGTCCTGCTAGCGCGCGTCTTCCACTTCTTGCCGACGTTCCCTGCAAACATGGCGGCGCTCGGCATCGCTGTCACCAAGGCCTACCTGGTCATCAACATCTTCATGGGGGTCAAGTTCTCGACCAAACTCACGAAGATGTACGCCATCGGCGGCTTCGTCTGGTTCATGCTGATCTTTGGCATCCTCGTGGACTACGCGACGCGCTCTTGGGAGCCGGTCCCTGGGTGGGAGAAGACTCCGTCCTCGTCCATCCCGCGCGTTCCGGGCATCAAAGAGTAGCGCTCACTGGCCCGTCAGCGCGCGCAACTGGCCGTCTGCCCAAGCGAGGATCTCCTCCGCCGACTCGCCCTTGTCGAACGTCCTCGCCTCTCCCCACTTCGCATAGGTGAAGCACCAAGCCGGACGCGGAAACACCGTGCGGTACGGCATGACGCGGTTGGTGTTGCGCAGCCCGCAGCACACGACCGGAACCCCCGCCTTCCGCACGATCAGCGCTGCGCCCGGCAACAACGGCTGAAGCAGGCTGTCCTCGCTCAATTGCCCTTCCGGGAAGATGCACACCACCTCGCCCGCCTGCAGGAGGTCGATCGCGTGTCTGATCGCTGCCTTGTCCGGCGCGCCCCTCTTGACAGGGAACGCTTGGAACCACCTGATCACGTGCTTGAGGATCGGAATCTCAAAGAGTTCGCTCTTAGCCATGAAGTGGATGCGCCGACGGCACGCGATCCCCACCACCGGCGGGTCGATGTCCGAGATGTGGTTCGACAGGATCAGTAGCCCGCCCTTTGGTGGCACACTCGAAGAACCGCTCACTCGCAACGGCCCCAGGACCAGCATCATCAGACGCACAAGCAATTTAAGGATTGGGTACGCGAGCCTGACGCCCAGCGGGTGCTTCACAGCCGCTCGACCACCAACTTGAGGGCCTCCGGGTACGCCGTGTGCTCCAAGTCGAGCACGCGGTCTGCGAGCGTCTCCGGTGTGTCGTCGGTGAGCACCGGGCAGCGCTTCTGCAGCAAGATCGGGCCTTCGTCGTACTTCTCGGTGACGACGTGCACGGAGCATCCGCTCTCCTTTTCTCCCGCGGCGATCACCGCCTGATGGACGCGGATTCCGTACATCCCCTTGCCGCCGAACTTGGGAAGCAGCGCCGGATGGATGTTCAGGATCCGACCTGCATATTTGTGCACGATGTTCACGGGCAGCAGAAACATAAAGCCCGCAAGGCACACCACGTCGATCCGCTCTTTCTCAAGAAGCTCCTCCAGTTCGACCGC
>OBLQ010000118.1_pt1 | contig 26250 bp, 23 predicted proteins | sample 1519881 | NCBI WGS metagenome assembly OBLQ01 (sample SAMN01911456, study PRJEB22533) | soil metagenome | biome: Soil | place: Malaysia | collected 2012-04-30 | depth DG_metagenome m | reverse complement strand
TTCTATCCTCTCTGGACCGGCCTGGCTACTCCCGAACAGGCAAAAGCTGTTGTCAGGAATCTGACAGCATTTGACCGGCCTGGCGGGATTGTGATGAGCATGGCCCAAACCGGGGCCCAGTGGGATGCCCCGTACGGTTGGGCGCCGATTCAACTGATTGCCATTGAAGGTTTGCGGCGATATGGATATGAGGCCGAGGCTAACGGCATTTCACTCCAGTTCCTGTCTATGGTTCTGGATAACTTTCTCCAGGACGGGACCATCCGCGAGAAATACAACGTGGACACCAGGTCCTCCGAAACAAACATTCAGGTGGGATATAAAGCAAACGTGGTGGGTTTTGGATGGACTAACGGCGTCTTCCTGGCTCTTTACAACGCTCTCCCCAAAGCGGCACAGGAACGCCTGGCCCAAAACTGATGCCCGCTTATCAACGCAGGATTCCAGGCCAGGCCGCCCTGCTCTGAACAGGAGATACCCTCAAGGACCAACAACGGGATTAGTCAGCGTCCCCAGCCCTTCAACCGTGACGCTGGTTACATCGCCGGCCTTCAGGAAAACCGGAGGCTTGCGAAATACTCCGACTCCGGGCGGCGTACCGGTTGAAATCAAGTCGCCCACTTCCCAGGTGGCGGACTGTGAGAGGTAACTGATCAAATAAGGGACGCTGAAAATCAGGTTTGAAGTGTTCGAATCCTGCATGACCTCGCCGTTCAGCGTGAGCGAAATGCGCAGCTTGTGCGGGTCCTTGATTTCGTCCCGCGTAACGATCCAGGGGCCGGTTGGGGCAAAGGTGTCGCAGCTTTTGCCGCGATACCATTGGCCGTCAGAAAATTGCAGGTCGCGCGCGCTGACGTCGTGAAGGATCATGTAGCCCGCGACGTAATCGTATGCCTCCGCCTCGGGAATGCGGCTTCCTCTCTTCCCGATGACGACGGCAAATTCGGCTTCGTAGTCCACCTGCGAAGAATTCGGTGGCAGTTGAATAGGGTCGCCCGGGCCGCAGATCGTGTTCCCGGACTTGAGAAAGAAGATCGGCGATTTGGGAGGCTCGTGGCCCTGCTCGCGGGCGTGATCGGCATAGTTCAGGCCAACGCAGGTGATCTTGCCCGGCTTCGGGATTGGAGCCAGCAGGCGCGCGTTGGCGAGTGGAGTAAAAAGTCCCCGCGGCGCTTTGGCCGGGTCAATCCCCTTGGCCAGCGCAGAGGCGACCGCAGCGAGCGATTTGCCCCAGGCCTGTCCGCGGCCGAGCAACTCGATCATGTCTCTTGGCGCCGCTCCGGCATCCAGGACCCGGCGCGCAGCATTTTTGAAGCTCGCACCCTGCGCCAGCGCGCGCGGCACCCGTTTCTTCTGCAGCAGTTGCATCGCCGGACCGACGCCGACGATTCGATCTTTCACGAGAACTCCCAGGGCAGGTTGTTTGCCCGATTCGTAAGCGACTAGTTTCACAGTTCGTCCTTTCTTCTGAATAAAAGTAAGAATCGTGCACGGCTGGCAGGTTATTCTCCGGTCAGGAGAAAATGATAATAGCCTGAGCCGGCGCTGAACTCAATGGCGTGGCCGCGGGCCGTTGCGGCGGTGATCCCGGGGTCGCCCGGAACAAACTTGCCGTTTTCCCACACAACGTGGCCGCCCTCGCGTATGGTCCAGTTCGTCATTTCTTCTTCTGCTGGAACCACAATTTTGGCATCGCTGTTTGCGGGAATAACCACCTCCATGGAGACGGCTCCCGCTTTCTTATTCCAGGCACAGGACACCTGGCCGCGGACGGTTTCAATCGAGGCGCTTGCCCAGTCAAGGTCCTCAACCAAGTTGGGTTCAACCACGATGTGCCGGTAACCCTCCCCCTCCGGGCCCAGGTTGATGCCGCCGAGGGCACTATAAAACCAGGCGCCAAGACTTCCCATCATGATGTGGTTGTGGGAGTTCATCGAGGGCCCGATCTTGGACTGCCAAAGTTCCCACAAAGTGGTCGCGCCCTCCGCGACCATGTACCCCCAGCTGGGATAAGTTGTCTGCGTGGCCAGTTCATATGCCAGATCGGCATGTCCATCGCGGGTGAGCACCGGCAACAGATACTTGACGCCGATAAAACCCGTAGTCACGTGCGTGTTGTGCTCATAAACGATGTTGTTGTAAAGCTTGCCCATCACTCCGCCGCGTTCTTTTTCCGGAACCAGGTCCAGGAACAGGGGCATGACTTGCGCGGTCTGGGTGCCGTTTGCATACTCGCCCGTTTCGGCGTTGAAGAATTCTTTGTTGAAGGCATCTTTGATTTCGCCGGCAAGCTTCGAGTAGGCTTCGGCATCCTCATTCTTTCCCAGGATTTTTGCAACGTCTGCAAGGATCCGTGTGTCGTAATAGAAGTATGAGTCTGAAACCAGCGCCCCGGGCGTATGCTTAATGGCGACCCAATCCCCGTAATAGCTGTACCGGAGAACGTTGTCCTTTGCCCTGGTGCGGAGGAATTCCACATACTTCTTCAACCCGTCGTAGTTTTCCTGCAGGATGCGTGTGTCGCCGTACTGCTGCCACATGTACCAGCACAGCAGCGGGTAAGCCGTACCCCAGGCCGGGTCTGCAGGATATCGGCCGTATTTGTGAGGCACGGTGTCCGGGACCTCGCCGTCAGGCATCTGGGCGTCGCGGATATCCCGGACGAAGTTGGTGTAAAAGGCCGCCATGTCAAAATTCATCATGGCTTCTTCCGCTGAAACCTGAGCATCGCCCATCCAGCCCTGGCGCTCGTTGCGCTGGTCGCAGTCGGTAGGAATACTGTGAAGGTTGGAAAGCTGTCCCCAGCGGATAAGACGCTGAATCTCATTCAGAACTTGTTTTGACGCCACAAAGCTGCCCGTGGTTTTGACCGCGCTGTTCACCACCCGGCCGCGAATGGAATCCAGACTCGGAGCGCCCGGATAGCCTGTCACCTCAACGTATCGGAACCCGTGATAGGTAAAGCGTGGCTCATATTTTTCAACCCCGCTTCCCCGCAGGATGTAAATGTCGCGGGCCTTGGCGCTGCGAATGTTCTGGCGATTGATCATACCGTTCGGATAGATCAGTTCACTGAAGCGGAGCGTGACTTTCGAACCTCGCGGTCCTCGAACTCGCAGACTGGCCCAACCGGCAAAGTTCTGGCCGAAGTCGTAAACGTAGACTCCTGGCTCAGGGTTTGTCATGGAGCGCGGAACCAGCTCGTCCGTCACACGGATGGGCGGCATCATCTCCGCCGAGATTTCTCCCGCCGTGCCCTGCTCCTGCCGGGACGGGGCCCATCCCAAATCATCGAACCCCGGCCCGTCCCATCCAGGCTTTTCCTGCCGCGCGTCATAAACTTCCCCGTCGTAAACACTGTCACTCACAACAGGTCCTGCGGACGTCTTCCAGGAAGTATCACTTGAAACACTGACCGTTTTCCCGTCGGCCAGTTCGATGTTCAACTGGAAAAGGAGCGCCGGCGCTTTGTAGTAAGCAGGGCCGCCTGCCTCCTGGGTGGCCCAGCCGCCGCCGAGCATCACTCCGATGGCGTTGGCGCCGTCCTTGAGTACCGAGGTGACATCATAGGTGGAATAAAGCACTCGCTTCGGATAGACCGTCCAGGCCGGGTCCAGCACCTTGTCACCGATCTTCTTTCCGTTAATGTGCAGTTCATAGTAACCGAGGGCTGTCACGTAGGCCCGGGCGCGGACCACTTTGCCCGCCAGGCTGAATTCCTTGCGAAGCAGGCCGTCCCCGCCAATCCACCGGCCTTTCCAGTCCTGCCGTTCCAGCAACCCCATTCCAAACCTTGAGGGCTGGCTGTAGGCACTCGCGTTCCCCTGGCCGTCCCACGTGCGGACCTTCCAGTAATAGGTGTGGCCGCTCACAAGCGGTTTCCCGCTATAGGCCACCTGGGCTGATTCTGCGGATTCAACTTTCCCGCTGTCCCACGCGTCACCGCGGTCGCCGGCCAGGTTGGCGGCGCTCGACGCAACAAGAACCTGATAGGCGGTCTGCATCACCCCACGGCGCGAATTGTCGAGCACCCACTGGAACCGTGGCTGGCGCACATCTATCCCGGTGGGGTTTGTGAGGTATTCGCAGCGCAAGTGTCCGGGCGCTCCCGCGCCATTCTCCGCAAAACAGAGAGTGATAAAGAGGAAACCGGCCGAAATCAAGACCAGGACAAGCCGCAGAAGTTTCTTGGATGCGCGCATCTTGACACCTCTGATTGTGAATTGCCAGGAAGGCTTTGGGAATCCGGCCTAGCTGGAAAGTTTTTCCCACCGCTTGCGGAAAGGCACGGGATCGGGCGCCGGGAAGTCGCGTCCCCTGGTCCAGTTTGAAAAGGGATAGAACGGGAGCCGCGAAATCCACTTTTGCGCGCCGTTCCCACCCGCCGAGGGAAGCCAGCGAATTCCGAACCGGGCAGCAGCGCCACCCAGTGAAAACAGCCAGGGCCGCTTCATCGCCCAGGCCCACAGGCGCATGCCTTTCCGTTCTGAAACAACTTCTCCAGCGTGGTGCGTTGCAGGAACCCGCTCCTGGGCATTTCCACGCAGATGGAGCAGCAAATCTGGAATATTAATCTTGACGGGGCAGACTTCCCGGCACGCTCCGCACAACGAAGAAGCGAAAGGCAGTTCACGGGCCTGGTTGATTCCGACGAACTGCGGCGTGATGAGAGCGCCGATCGGTCCGCTGTAAACCCATCCGTAAGCGTGCCCGCCGATTTTTCGATAAACCGGGCAGGTGTTGAGGCACGCCCCGCAGCGGATGCAGTAAAGGGCTTCGCGCATCTTCTCGTCGGCCAGCGCTCCGGTGCGGCCATTGTCGATGAGGACCACATGCATTTCGTCCGGACCGTCTTCACCCAGGCGGCGCGGCCCGGTGAGAATAGATGTATAGGAAGTCAATTTCTGGCCAGTGGCCGAGCGCCCCAGCAGGCGCAGGAAAACGCCAAGGTCGGAAAAGCGGGGAATGATCTTCTCAATGCCGACCAATGCAACGTGGACGCGCGGCGCGGTGGTGCAAAGGCGAATGTTACCCTCGTTTTCAATCGTAACAATGGTGCCCGTCTCCGCCACGGCAAAGTTGGCTCCGCTAACGCCTACTCCGGCGCGGGCAAATATTTCGCGCAAGGTCTTCCGCGCGATGGCCGTAAGCTGCTCAGGGTCCTCGGTCCGCTCGGAGTGTAGCTTTTCAACAAACAGGTCAGAGACATCGTGGCGGGTCTTATGTATGGCCGGGGCGACGATGTGCGCAGGACGCTCCCCGGAAAGCTGGACGATCATTTCTCCCAGGTCGGTCTCAATGGGGTCGATGCCGGCGGCCTCGAGCGCATGGTTCAGCTCAATCTCCTCACCCACCATGCTCTTGCTCTTCACCACTTCATCGGCCCCCGCGCGCTTGACGATTTCTTTAACGATGGAGCAAGCCTCTTCCGCGGTCCGCGCCCAATGGACCTTACCGCCCTCGCGCTCCACGCTATCGGCAAACTGCGCGAGGTAAACGTCGAGGTGATTCATTACCTCGCGCTTCAACTCGCGAGCGCGCTCACGCAGCGGCTCGAAGCCCGGCACCTGCCCGATGGCGTGCAAGCGGTGCGAATAAAGCCGCAGGGTGGAGGAACGGTAAGCTTCCTGGAGATGGGCGTCACCCATGGCCTTCTGCGCCCGCTCATGGATGGCCGAACTGTGAACTCCCGTTTCGCTCATTCGTGTCTTTCCAATAATTCGGCCAGGTGCAGGGTCTGGATGGGCAGCTTTTCCCGATGGATATACCCCGCCAGGTGCATCAGGCAGCCGGCATCGTTTGCCACCAGGTATTCCGCGCCCGCGTCGGTGGCTGCACGAAGCTTGTCGCGCGCCATCGCCACCGACACATCCGGAAACTTTACAGAGAAGGTTCCGCCAAAACCGCAGCAGACTTTATTGTCCTGCAGGTCAACCAGTTCCAGTCCCTTTACGGCCTTGATCAACTTGCGCGGCTCCGTCTCAACGCCCAGTTCACGCAACAGGTGGCAGGAGTCATGGTAGGCAACCCGGTGCGGAAAACTTGCACCCAGGTCTTCCGTCTTCATCACCTTCACTAGGAATTCCGAGAACTCGTAGAAGCGCCCCCGCAGCCGCTCGGCCTTCTGCAGCAACTCCGGCTCATGCTCAAACAATTCCGGATAAAAAACCCGGAACATCGTGGAACAGGAACCCGACGGCGCCACAACGTAGTCGGCGTCCTCAAAAAGGTCAAGGTTGCGGACGGCAACCTCGCGCGCCTCATCCCGGAACCCCGTGTTGAAAGCCGGCTGGCCACAGCAGGTCTGCTGGGGATTGAATGTGACCGTGGCCCCAACACGCCGCAGAATTCTTACAACGGATTCGCCAACCTTTGGATAGAACTGGTCGCCCAGGCAGGTGATGAAGAGCGCGACCTTGGGAGATTTATTTGCCATCAGGACCTGTCATCCTGCACCTACTGCGCAGAATAGCCTCCGTCCACCATCAGATGGCTGCCCGTGATGTAACTCGCCTCGTCCGAGGCAAGAAACAGAATAGCGGCGGCCACTTCGCGAGGCTTGCCTGCCCTGCCCACAAAAGTTTTGGCGCCTTCCTGGGCGTCGAATTCTTCGAGCGTCATGCCCACCTTTTCCATGTGACGGTAGGATGCGGCGGTAATGATCGAGCCCGGGCAGACTGCGTTGACGCGGATCTTATGCGGCCCCAGGTCCATAGCCATGTTCCGGCACAACTGCACCATGGCGGCTTTTGTGGCGCTGTAAGCAAAGAAATCAGGCTGGGCCAGAAAACTGGATATCGAGCCAAGTATGACGATGGCCCCGCCCTTTTTCTTCATGTGCTCAACGGCATACTTAGTTACCAGCGCGGTCCCAATCACGTTGACGCCGAGGGAATGCTGCCATTCTTCCAAAGACGCTTCGAATCCCTTCAGAACAAACGTGGCGGCGTTGTTGACGAGAATGTCGATGCCGTCATACAGCTTCACAGCTTCGTCTGAGATTCGCTTCGCGTCCGCTTCCCGGGAAATATCAGCCTGAACAAAATGGGCGGCGTTTCCCTTTTCGCGAATGGCGCTGACCGTTTCGTTGCCGCCTTTGGGGTCAACATCAGCAACCACAACCTTTGCGCCCTCTTCCGCAAGCAGTTCTGCCGTCGCGCGGCCGATTCCGGAGCCGGCGCCGGTTACGATAACAACCTTGTCCTTAACTCTCATAATTGCTCCATTTTATCGCGCATCTATTCTCGCTGGATACAGTCAAAAACCCGCCAGCGCAAACGGCAGGCCTGCGCTGTCAGGCCCCTGGTTCATTGGAATTGACCAGAAGTGCTTCACCGTAAGGGAATTTCCTGCCGAAGTCAAGCGGGCAGCACGCGATAGAACCATCGGTCCTTGACAAATTGCCACACAAACCACCATCCTAAAAGATAGTTTGTGTGTGGGGTGCCATGGGTCGACACGGCTTTTTTCTGGTCTTCATTTGTTTGTTCCTCGCCAGCCAGATTTTCTGGATCAGCCTGATCAGCAAATTCGGCGCAAAATTCATCTCAAACAAGACACTTCGGCGCTCCCTTGGGGCAATTGGGTTGGCAGTGTACATCTTCCTGCTGGCCTACAACTTTCTGTCGGCCCGCCAGGTCGCCGCCACCAGCCTGACTCTGAAGATTGCTCTGCTGCAGGCGCCGGTACAGTGGTGGGCCTTCGGCTCGGTCGCCGGGTTTGTCCTGGCTTTGCCTTTCGTGCTGACAAATTTCATCTGGGATGGAATTCAGTGGCTCAGGCAGAAGACCGATGCCCAGGCGGAACCCGATCCTTCGTTCTCACCGGGCCGGAGGAAGTTCCTTTCCAACACGGCGATGGCAGCCGGAGTGGTGCCTTTAACGGGCGCCGGCTATGGATTTCTATTCGGCCGCATCGAGTTTGAGAAATCATTTGTTCGCATGAAGCTTCCACGGCTGCCCAGAGAATTCCATGGCTTCCGGATTGCTCAGCTGTCGGATATTCACATCGGGCCTTTCATGCCGTCCTCTGACATTCGCCACGTGGTTGAAATGACCAACGGGCTGAAACCCGACCTGGTTGTGCTGACAGGCGATTACGTCACCTGGGACCCGGACACCCAGGGAGCCGCAGTTGACTCACTTAAGGGCCTCAAGTCGCCTTTGGGGATTTACGGCTGCCTCGGAAACCACGAGATTATGACGCACACCCAGGCGTCGATCACCCGGCTCTTTGCTGAGCAAAACGTCAGGATTCTGCGTTATGAACGCGCGCCCATTCAGGTGGGCAAAGAAAGCCTGAACCTGATTGGTGTGGACTATGAAACCCACCGGCACAGGGGATATCTTGGCGAACATCACGTGCGGCGATACCTGGAAGGTGTTGACCGGCTCATGATACCCGGCCAGGTCAACATCCTGCTCAGCCACAATCCCAACACTTTCGACAGGGCGGCGGAACTGGGAATTGACTTGAGCCTGTCAGGCCACACCCACGGCGGCCAGATCTCCCTCGATTTCATCAGCCCGGACCTTTCGATCGCGCGCATGATGACGCCCTACGTCAAGGGCCACTTCGAGAAGCCCGGCGGGCAGCTCTATGTCAATCGCGGCATCGGCACCATCGCCATCCCCATCCGTTTTGACGCCCCGCCGGAAATTACATTATTTGAGCTGGTGCGGGCGTAAGCCTCCCTTGGATTCTCGTCTGACAGGCGATGAAGAGCGGCTTGGCAGGCTGATGGCTCGCAAGGTCCGTTTGATCATTCCCATACCCATTGAAAACCATCAAGACGTGTCGCTGGTCACCGCCAGGAAATCCTTGCCCTTCTGCTCGCGGCCGAAGGCGATGATGATTCCACCGATCACGATGACGGCGATCTCAAATCCGGCCATGGCCCAGGCATAGCCGACATGGTCTCGCAGTGCGTATTCAATGGTATTGGTCGGTGAGGCGATCAGGATTCCCATATGGTAGGAGAGCCCTGGCAGGAGTCCGCGTACGGAATCCGGGGACAACTCGTTGAGATGCGCCGGTATGATCCCCCAGGCTCCCTGCACACCCATCTGCATCAGGAAGGCGCCCGTCGCCAAAACACCAATTGAGCCGCCAAACGCCCAGAAGGGGATTACCACAAGCGCCAGTCCAAAAGCCCCCAGCATGCTGCGTTTGCGGCCAAAACGTTCAGAGAGATAACCAAAAAGGATGGAACCGATGATCGCCCCAATGTTGTAGAGAACTGCAAGGTCTGAAACCGTACTCGGATTGATGTTATGAGCAGTCTTGAGGAAGTCAGGATAGAGGTCCTGCGTGCCATGCGAAAGGAACATCATCATGGTCATCATCAGCACCAGGTAAAGAAATTTTTTCCAGTGCCGGCCAACCGTCCGAAGAATGGCCCGGACGTCAGGCTCGCGATGCGTGAGCCATGCCTTGGACTCCGGCACGCCCGCGCGGATGTACAGGGCCAGCAATGCGGGCGCCGCCCCCAGAAAAAACATGGCCCGCCAGCCCCACGCCGGCAAGACAAAACGCGCCGCCACGGCAGCCAGCAAATAGCCCACGGGATAGCCGCTTTGCAAAACGCCGGAGAGAATTCCCCGCCAGCGGCGTGGAACGCTCTCCATGGCCAGTGAGGCGCCGATTCCCCACTCGCCGCCCATCCCAAGACCGTAGAGGGCCCGCAGGATAATAAACACCGTGAAGGAAGGAGCGAAGCCACAGAGCACTTCTACAATCGAATAGAAAAGAACATTCGCCATCAGCGATATGCGGCGCCCGTAACGGTCCGCAAAAATGCCGAAGATGAAAGCTCCGGCAGGCCGGGTTGCCAGTGTAACCGTCAGGGTGAGGACGATATCCGCCTTTGTGACCTGGAAACTCTCCGCCAGCGTTCCCACCAGAAAGACCACGACAAAGAAGTCAAAGGCGTCGAGCGTCCAGCCCAGAAAACACGCAATGACGGTATGCCAGTGCGAACCGCTGAAGAACATGCCTTGAGGGTTGCGTGTCTCTGTTGTAGATTGCACCATTATTGGTTCGCGGATTCCTGGATCCAAAAGGATTCCGCAGCACCCTTCCGAGCGGCAGCCTGGAATTCCTGCCACTCCAGGTTATCGGCCGATGAATATCCCGGCGGTCAAAATACTAAGAAGTTCTTATGGCTGTCAAATACTGTCTGTAATCTTTGAAGTTTACCAAAGGGACGCAGTGCATACTTGGATGCAGGCGGTGGCGGGATTTACTGCTGGAAGACGATGGTTTTGAGATGAGAAAGCGGCTCTGAGAAATCAAAGACGTCGTCGCTGGAAGGATTATATTTGTCGGTGATGCCCAGGAACCGGGCCTCGGCAGGCTGGGTGGTGGGCATTAGATACTTGCCGTGCTCAACCTGGCCATTCCTGAGCGTCAGAGTGATTTCGCCGTTCTGAAAATCAACACGGTCAATCCTGGAAAACTCCTGGATGTCCGCCGCACCTCCGCTCATCAGCAAAGGAAAGGACGTAATGGCAGGGACGGACACCAGCAGCGAACCGCGGCCGCCGGGAGGGTAGTAATCGATATAAGCGTCGAAAACTTGAGTGGTCTTGCCGCTCGTGTCCGTCACGTTGGCCGTGTAGCCGAACCGCTTCCAGAGCTCAACAATACTCTTTCGTTGTTCCTGAGAACTGGTGATGACGGTATAGGGCAGACTGCCTTCTGACAGCTGGACCTTCTCAACCCGCATGTCCGGCAGGTCAAAATGTTTATAAATGAGGATTGAAGAATCGTGATGGACCAGGATTGCGTCACGCTGAATGACGCGCTGGCGGCCGTCCGCCGTTGCCTGGTGGATGGTATCAGCTTTTAGCGGAATTCCCGGCCCCACGAGGAAAAGGGATAGCAGCAGGGCCTTTGCTTGAAGCGTATTCAGCATGAGAAAGGCCCCGCCTTTCGTGAAAACGGGGCCGTAGTTCTCCATGATGGAATTGTGAGCTCAGCTACTTCTTCTGTTTTTTGTACTGCGTCGCCACCGTCCCCTGCAGCGTCGCGATCATCTGTTTGGCGGCCTCGGCGTTTGGGCCATTGGGATTCAGTTCCAGGTATTGCTGGAAAGCCTCGACAGTCCCGTCAGGAGCCTTCACCTTTCCATCTGCCGACATCGTAGCTTTGCCCATCAAGGCCTGCCCTTCCAGATAGTACGCGTCCGCATTCTTGGGGTCCAGGCTGATGACTTTCTTGAAAGCGGCAAGCGCCTCGTCCATCTTTCCGGAGTTGTACATGATGGCGCCGATATTGAAGTAGTACCGGCCGGCGTTTGTCGGATCAATCGTCGCAGCCTTCTCGAATTCTGCCTGCGCTTCAGGAAGCTTGCCCGTCGAGGCGTATACGCTGCCCAGATTGTTGTGCAGAGCGGCGTCATCCGGGGTCAACTGGAGAGCTTTATCGTATGTTTCGACAGCCTTGTCGTTCTCCTTCGCCTTGGCGTAAGCATCAGCCAGGCGCGACAGCACCACGGGAACGTTCTTCTCCTTGGCCAGCGTGAGCGCCTGCTCATACATTGATGCAGCTTCCTTGTACTGTCCCTGGTTATACAGGGCATTTCCCTGATCAAAATACTGCTTGAGTCCCTTGAACTCCTTTTCCTGCTTGGCCGACTCCGCTGCGGCCTTGGCCATTTCAGGATTCTTCTTCATCTCCTCCTGACGCTGCTGCTTTTCCTGGGCCATTTCCTTGGGAAGATCAAAGTTCACTTCGGTGGGTTCGCCCAGGCCAACATGCTTCTCGATGTAGAACAGGGTCTGCCCGGTGGGACTCTGCAAAGTGATCTTATAATTTCCAATGGGCAGTCCGATGTACACGAAATCACCCTTCTTGCCCGTCTTGGTGTGATAGCTCGCTTTGATATCCAAACGGTCAGCTACAATAACGCACTTGACACACGGCTGGCCGTCCTCCTGTATGGCCTTTCCCTGTATGCCACCAGTCTGGGCATAGGCGGGCACCGCCATCACCGCCAAAGCTGCGAAAGCAACAAAAAACCCCAAAATCTTCCGCGCTGACATAGACTTCATTTGAACCTCCTCAACTCGTACTGGCCAATATTTATTCTAACTTCATCCTTTGCGGCGCTCAACCCAATCCTTCCCGCGGGGAGCGCCAAAAAATCTCAGCCCGCCCGGGACGCCTGCGGAGTGTATCGCGGACGGACGGCGTACGCAATGGGGTCTTCCAGGCCCGCTTCCTGAAAAGCCCGAAGGCGAAGCGCACAACTGTCACAGACACCGCACGCCACGTCCTCCTGCTGATAGCATGACCATGTAAGATGCAGGGGCGCCGCAAGTTCAGATCCCTTTCTCACAATCTCACTCTTGCGCATGTGGATAACCGGCGTCATGATTTTGATGGTGGTTTCGGGCTTTGTCCCAACTTCAATGACGCGGTTGAAGGCCTCGTAATACTCAGGGCGGCAATCCGGATACCCGGAACTGTCTTCAGCTACCGCTCCGATAAATACCTTACTGGCCCCGATAACCTCACCCCACGAAGCTGCCACAGAAAGGAAATGCGCGTTGCGGAAGGGCACGTAACTCGTGGGGATATCCTTGCGCTCGAGGTTTGCAGCTTCAACCGGGATATTCGGATCGGTAAGGCTTGAGCCTCCGATCTGCCGAAGATGGTCCAGCCGGCACACCAGGCGCCGTTCAGCATGGTAGTAATCCGCCAGGGCATTGAAGGCCTTGAGTTCCCTGCCCTCGGTCCGCTGGCCGTACGCCACGTGGAGCAGCGCCAGGCGGCAGTCCACATTGGCGATGGCTGTGGTTACACAACTGTCCATACCCCCACTGGCCAGCACTACCGCCAGAGGCCTTTCTCCTGATGTCAAGGCGTCGTTCTTCAAAATCTCTGCCTCTGCCTAACTTAGCCGGACAATCGGTTCCACAAAACCGGCGACAATTCTATCTTAGACCCCGCGAGTCTCGGGGTCCCAGATGAACTTATGAATTTGGAGTCCGACTCGCACATCCAGGTTGTCTCGCAGAATCCATTGGGCAAGCTGGAGAGGGGGCAACTGGCCAAAAACCGGCGAGAAAATGATCTCATCAACGAGCCCGGCCAGACGATGTGTGTCCGTAAACTTGCGGGCAAAAATATAGTCCCTTTCGTCAAGCACCACGAACTTGACCTGGTCTTTTCGCTCGAGCACGTCGAGGTTCGCCAGATTAAACTTTCCGCTCTCACCGCTTCCCGGACATTTCACGTCCATAATCTTAACTACGGGCCGGGCAAGGTCACCCACGAAACGCTCACCGCTGGTTTCAATCAGGACGCGATAGCCTTCAGCCAGCAGGCTTTCAGCAAGCAGAGGAGTCTCTTTCTGCAGCAGCGGCTCTCCTCCGGTCAGTTCCACCATCTTCCCGCCCAGCTGCCGAACGCGGTCCAGGACCTGTTCCGGGGTCATTTTCTCTCCCCCGTGGAAGGCATAGGCCGTGTCACACCAGTGGCAACGCAGATTGCATCCAGTGAGACGCACAAAAACGCAAGGAAGGCCCGCAAAGGAAGACTCGCCCTGGATTGACTTGAAAATCTCGGTTATGACCATCGGACTTTAAAGGAACTGCCATCTTCATCTTACTCGATTTTTGTTTACAGGGTGGACGGTATCAGGCGCATATGCGCGAGGCGCCAGCTGACCTCGAGATTGAGTAACCATTCGCCGGCATGTACGTCGGCGACACTCCGGATTCTCTGCCGGTTTTGAAAGGGGACGAAGATGGCGCCCAATTTCCTGCCGTCATCTTGGTGGCGGAGCCTTCGAGGGCGGCGCTGGCTTTCCGTCAATGGTGAAAGGCTCCATCAGCTCGGCGCGGGTACCGTCCGGGTCAAAAAAGTTGGCCTGTCGCCGCCGGTTATGCCCCACGTGGATTTCTATACCGCGCGTGTATTTTACGCCAGCGGCGCGGGACTTGAGTGTGGCCACGGCCTTTGTGATTTCCGGGGTCATCAGCGAGATGTGGTTTGCTCCGCCACGCTTGTCCTGTGGGGGAAGCTGCTTGTAAAGCATCAGCTCAACATAGTCCTTGCCATCGGGCACACGCAGGTTCACCCAGCTCAGCGTGACGTCATCCGAACTGCCGCGCCAGAATTCCTTGAACCCGAGAATGTTGCTGTAGAAATCCTTGGACCGTTGAAGGGCCGTGACGGTGAAGCCGATGTGCATGATGTGCTCAGAGACCCGGGTAGCCGGCAGGTCCTTCCCTTTTCCCTTCATAGCCCAGCCACCGGGCTGATATTCGACAAACTCCACTGTGTGCTCGTCAGGGTCCTTGACTGTAAAATTCTTGTCCCCGGTTCTTCCTTTACCGACTTTGGCGGGCGCGTGGATGCCGCGGGAGATCAGATAGCGGCGCAGCTGTTCGGCGTTATCGGTGTAGAAGGCGATATGGTTGAGCATTCCGTCGCCGCTGGGTGGTTGGTTGAAAAGTTCAAGGTGCTGGTAGTCGTTGATCTTGATGAAGGCAATGCCGACCGCCCCGTCAGCATTCTTCAGGTCGTAAGGCTCGGCAAAACCGAGAAAGTCCTTATAATAGGCCAGCGTCCTGGGCAGGTTGCTCACACAAAACGCCATGTGGGCAATGCCCAGAATTTTGGGGCGCTTTACAGTAGTTTGCGCAGCAGATGGCCCAGCCGCCACTAGGCATGCCAGCACACATAAAAGTTTGCCCTTCATCAAAACCTCCCGCGAATAAGCTGCCCGATGCTCTTGCAACTCCTGGCAAATTCTTGCCGACGGGAATATACATCCGTTCGTGCCCCCATGCAAGATTTTGGAGGCAGTGAGTACCTCGTCAATCCCAGATGTCCATCGCACCTCCGGCCAATTATTGAGAAAACCAGTGACACCGCGTAATATTTAATGTCGTATAAGGGGCAAGCAGAAATGGAATTGGAGCCTTACCTCAGTATTACCTCCGCGCCACCGGGAGAAACCATTTGACCAGGAAAGTATCGCGCCGTGAATTATTAAAAGGGATGGGGACAGCAGGCATGGGCGCATGGCTGGCCCTTCGGGCGGACCTGAAGGGCGAAGCGGCTGGAGCCCAGTCCACGGATGATGGAGTTTCCGTCACCTTCACCGACGTTCGCGAGGCAACGGGGATCACTTTCAAACAGGATGGCACAGGAAGCGCGGAGAAGTATTACCTGGAAACCATGGGGACGGGCGTGGGCTGGATTGATTATGACCAGGACGGCCTGCTCGATCTTTATTTTGTCCAGACATCCGCCACCAAGATTTATACGCCGCCGCACCCACTGCGGTCCGCTCTCTATCACAATAACGGCGACGGAACTTTCACCGACGTCACGGAAAAGGCCAGGGTGGCCGGTGAGGGCCATTATGGGCAGGGCGTGTGCGTCGGCGACTTCGATAATGACGGCTACCCCGACCTCTACGTCACCGGCTACGGCAGCGCGATCCTTTACCACAACAACCGCGAGGGCACGTTTACAGACGTCACGGAAAAGGCCGGCGTGGCGGACAAAGGTATGTGGTCCACCAGCGCTGCGTGGATTGATTATGACAAAGACGGCTGGCTTGACCTGGTGGTCTGCAATTACATCGAGTGGTCGCCCGAGAATAACATCTGGTGCGGCGAACACCGGACCGGGTACCGCGCGTATTGCCACCCCGACAATTATCGCGGCCAGCGGCTCACACTGTACCACAACAACCACGATGGCACCTTTACCGACGTCAGCAAGCAATCCGGTATCGGGGTCCCGGAAGCCAAAGGCATGGGCGTTGTGACCGCGGATTTCAACAATGACGGATGGCCCGACATCGCGATTGCCAACGATACCTGGCCGAATTTTCTTTTCATAAACCAGAAAGATGGAACCTTTAAAGACGTCTCATTTATTTCCGGAGTGGCGGCAAGCGCCGACGGCAAGTATGAAGCCGGCATGGGAATCGATGCGACCGATGTGGACGGCGATGGGTGGCCGGATATCTACGTTACGCACCTCGACTTTGAACTCGACCGCCTCTACCACAACAACCACGATGAAACGTTCGACGATGTTACGTACCAGTGCGGGATCGGAAACAGCGCCATCTTCAATAGCGGAGTGTGCGCGATTTTTGCAGATTATGACAACGACGGCTGGCCTGATATCATGCAGGTGAACGGCGCCATGCTCGATAACATCAACCTCTACCACTCCGAAGTCACCTACAAAGAGTCCAAGCTGATGTTTCGCAACCTAGGCAAAGGGAAGTTTGCCAAAGTGTCTGAAAAACTCGGCCCGGCGTTTATCCGTCCGGTTGCAGGCCGTGGTCTTGCCGCCGCTGACTTTGACAACGACGGCGACATCGACTTTGCCATCAATGTGCGCGATGATTATCCGGAACTGCTGCGTAACGATGGCGGCAATGCCAACAACTGGCTCACCGTTCACCTGGTGGGCACCAAGTCAAACCGCGACGGCCTGGGAAGCGTTCTGAAACTGACCTCGGAAGGATTCACGCAGGTCAGGCAGGCCAAGGGCGGCATGAGCTATATGTCAGCGAGCGACCCGCGCATCCATTTTGGGCTGGGCAAGCGCAAAAGTATCGAATCACTCCAGATCACGTGGCCCAGCGGGGCGGTTGACAACTTGTCAAAAGTCCCGATCAACCAGTTCATCACCGTCAAGGAAGGCGCCGGCATCATCCCGAAAAAATTCCCACGCATCACCTGGAAGTGATTTGGTCCGCCAGAAACCCACCGCTGCGGTGCGCACAAGCAGACCGTCACTTCCAGAGGAACGGCCCGTCACGAAATCAGACGATCTGAACCTCGCAGTTGGTCACCATTGACTTGAACTTCTTTGCGTCGTCCTCAGTGCCAACAATGGCGGCATAGTGCATGGGAACGGCAATTTGGGGATTGATTGTCTGTGCGGCCTTTGCCGCCTCTTCCACCGTCATCACGTAGGTTCCGGATACCGGCAGTAAGGCAATGTCACACCGGATGGATTTCATTTCCGGAATGAAGTCCGTGTCCCCGGCATAATAGACACGAGTTCCGTCCATTTCGACCACAAAACCCACTCCCTTCACGTCCTTCGGGTGGAAGACCTTTCCAGGCTCCCGAAACTTGTTGACGTTGTATGCCGGAACCGCCTCAATCGCAACCTGGCCAACATTTTGTTTCATGCCCGGCTCGATGAAATGCTTTTCCTTCGCCTTAACCTTCTGCAAGCCCTCTTTGCACGACAGGCTGGCGACGATGGTTGTTTCAGGGGTGCAGACTTTGTTGAGGTCGTCAAGACTGAGATGGTCAAAGTGTTCGTGGCTCAGCAGGACGATATCCGCTTTGTCCTCTTTGGACACCTTAAAGGGGTCGGTGTAGATCACCTTCGAACCCGCCACCCGGAAAGTGTCATGTGCGATTCGCGTGAATTCGAGGTTTAGAAGCTTCATCGCAAACCCTCCTATGTGAGATGATGGCTTTGCCTGCCATGGCAATTTTAAGAACTGAGTACTTTAGGATATCAAAAAATGGCGCCTCCCACTCTTAACACTAGATGTCGCCACAGTTGACCACCGCAAAGCGTTACCCGATCGCGCCGCTCATTAGATAATTCTAATGGCCTCTGCACATTTCCTTGCCGACTAATAGAAAGAAAGGCACACGTTGGCGGCTCAACCCGTGAGGAGCCGCCGACACCGGGCGGTGGGAAGCCGATGCGAAATAGCAGTGAACATGCAGCTTACGCGCTCCTTATTGGCATGATGCTCATGGCAGGCGCCCCCGCCCGCGGTCAGGAGGCTCTTACGGTACCGTCACTCGGCGAAATCGCACGAAAATTTAAGTGTGAACGAGCGAACGAGAACCGAAAGCCGGTTCCCGTATATACGAATGACAACCTGCCTTCCCGGGGTTCGCTCGGAATCGTTGCTGTTGAGCCCGAAGAGGGTACGAAGGAAAAGGCGCAACCCGCGGGGGGAAGAATTCCGGAGACAGCCGAAGAACGTGGTGAGAAGTATTTTCGTACCAGGGCTGACAAGATCCGCTCACAAATGGAGTTCCACCAGCGCCAACTGGCCGTCCTGAAGCAGCAGGTGGGGCTGGCGGGAATGCAATATTATCCCGACCCCCAGAAAACTCTTGAACAGGAAAGCACCCCGGCCTTCCAGACGGACGTGATCAAGCTGCGCGCCAAGATCGCAGACGCGGAAAAGGCGATCGCTGACGACCAGAGAGCAATGGAAGATTTGCAGCAGGAACTTCGCCGTGCGGGTGGCAACCCCGGCTGGATCCGGTAGTAGAACCGCTGTCCCGCCGCTTCTGAATCTGGAAATTCCGGCCATAATTAGAGGCATGACTCCAGCCGTGAACGCAAAACTTTCTCTGGTTTTCCTGGTAATCTTTCTGATTCCGCTTCCTCTCGCGAATTCAGCACAATCGCTTGGGGACGTGGCACGGAGGGCTCGCAGAGAGCGAGAGGGCCGGAAAAAAAGGGGGGAAATCCCGGTCCGCGTGTTTACCAATGATGACATCGCCCGAATGCCCCCAATCGCAATTCTGGAGTCCTCCCACGAGGAAGAAACAAAACCCCCTGCGCAACCTCAACCCTCTGCAACAACGGGCGGCAAGTCTACGGTCCCGTCATCAACCGCACGGACTGCCAAAGTAAAAGGAGAAGAGAGCGGGGAATCCAAAGAGTACTGGCAGGCAAGATTCAAGGCAGCCCGCGCTGTGCTGGCCCACGCCAAGGATGAACAGACCCTTGTAGAGGATGAACTTCGGCTTCTCCAGATTCAGCAGGCGAGAGAACTCGATCCCGACCGTTCAAGAAAATTGAACGGACTGATTGATGCTTCAACCGTCGAGCTTGAAACGAAACGAGTGGCGACGGAAAAAGCCGGGCAGGCCCTGGAAAAACTTGAGAAGGAATTCAAAGACAGCGACGCGCCCCAGGATTGGGTGCAGGAGAAGGGTTCAGCCGCTCAGTAGAAAACGAAAGAGACTACGCCTTCTCGCCCAGGTGCAGAGCTGCCACCCCGCCCGTGAAGTTCCGATAACGCACCCCGCTGAATCCCTCCTCACGAAGCAGGTCCGCTAGTGCTTCCTGGTCCGGGAAACGCAAAACCGAATCCGGAAGATACTGATACGGGCCTTCAACCCCTGATATCCACTGTCCCAATCGCGGCAGGACGCGCCGAAAATAAGCCCGAAACAGCGGACCGAAAACCGGCCAGGCGACGTGCGAAAACTCCAGGATGGCGACCATTCCACCCTGCCGCAGCACCCGCCGCATCTCCTGAACGCCGCGCCTGTAGTTGGCCAGGTTGCGAAAACCGAAGGCGATGGTCAGGGCGTCGAGCGATGCGTCACGGAACGGCAGCCGGAGTGTGTCCGCTTCAAGAAAAACTGTGCTCTGAGTCAGGCGCTCCGATTTTTGCCGGGCCCGTTGCAGCATGGGATGGCAGAAGTCAGCCCCCAGCACCGTCCCTGATGAGGCCCGCCTCACGGCCAGAGCCAGGTCACCCGTGCCGCAACAAAGATCGGCCACCACGGAAGAAGGTTGGGACAGCACAGGCTTTAGCGCCCGGACGGTCGCGCGCCTCCAGCGGATGTCAAAGCCAACTGAAAGAAGGTGATTGAGCAGGTCATATCGGGGCGCTACGGCCGCAAACATCGTCCGCACAGCCGAAGCGGTGGCCTGCTCGTCCACGCCATTGCCTACCGTCGTGCCTTCAACCGCTGTTGGCTTCACTTTAGCCATGGGTCTCCGGTTGTTGCACGCTGCGCAGCGCTTCAGCCGCCGCTTCAATCGGAACATCACGCACAACACTTACTTTGCCGATCTTTTCCGGCACCACCCAATGAACCTGGCCCGCAACGGCCTTCTTGTCACGCGGGAAAAGCTTCCGGATTTTTGCCGGCGACAGGTCTCGAATCGAGGGCAGCGGTCCGATCCTTCGAACCAGGGCCGAAATCCGTTCCGCCTCCCGGAGGTCCAGCATGTTCAGGAGAACTCCTAGGCGGGCCGCGCAAAGCAGCCCCCAGCCCACCGCCTCACCATGCAGAAACCGCCGGTAGCCCGTGGCTTCTTCCAGCGCGTGCCCAAAAGTGTGGCCCAAATTCAGCACTCGGCGTAAACCTGCTTCATGCTCGTCGCTATTGACGATGTCCACCTTCACCTGCGCCGCACGCACCAGCAGGGTGTCCAGCGTCCCATCCACCCCGGGGCGCAGCCTTCCGGCTGCGTTCTCCATCAGGGAAAACAACGACGGGCCGGAAAGCACGGCATGCTTTGCAACCTCATAGAAGCCGGAAAGATATGCCCTGGGCGGCAGAGACTTAAGCACCACGGGGTCGGCCAGCACCAGGCGCGGCGGCGCAAACGTTCCGATCAGGTTTTTCATCTCGCCCACGTTGACGGCGGTTTTGCCTCCGATGGCGCTGTCAACCTGGGCCACCACGGTGGTTGGCGCCTGGATGTAATCGATTCCCCGCATGTAGGTGGAAGCGACAAATCCGCCCAGGTCTCCCACCACCCCGCCGCCGAAAGCAATCAGGAGTGAACGGCGGTCCGCGCTTTTCTTCAGCAGCGTGGCGGCCACCTGTTCCGCCATTCGGATGCTCTTTGAATTTTCGCCTGAAGGAACAAAGATCTCACGCGGAGCAATGAGCTGGCTGGCCTTCAGAAAGTTCGTTCCCCAGCGCTTCCAGAGTGAACGTTCCGTCAGCACGAAAATGGAAGAATAGTCGCGGTGCGGAAAGCGCTGAAAGGCGCTCCACGCGCCGCGTCCGGCCACAACGTGGTAGTCAAAATCACGGGACTTCACTCGAAGTTGTCGCATGCGTTGATGATCAACCCTCTCTTGAGTGTAGACGAAAACACATAGCATACCACCGGAATCCAGGCAAGTTCCCGGGCCCGGATGGCAGGCTGGCTACAAGTTGCGGGGTTGCTCCGCCCCGCGTATGATGGTGTTGACCTTTATGAGTGAGAAAAACGAGCAGGTCGATTACCTCATTCTTGGTGCGGGCATCGCGGGACTGCGCGCTGCAATCGAACTGGCCGACGCCACCCGGGTTCTGGTCCTGACCAAAGGGGAAATCTACGAATCGAGCACCGAGCACGCCCAGGGAGGCATTGCCGCGGCGCTTGCGGAAGATGACGAAGTGCACCTCCATCTTCAGGATACCCTGCAGGCCGGCGATGGGCTTTGCCGTGAAGATGCCGTGAAGATCCTTGTGGAACAGGGGCCGCACGAAATCAAGAAGCTGATCGACTGGGGCATGGAGTTTGACCGCGAAGGGACCAAGCTGGCCTTCACGCGCGAAGGAGCACACAGCCGTTCGCGTGTTCTCCACGCCCACGGAGATTCCACCGGCGCGCAGATTCTTCGGGCGCTCATGGTAAAAGTGAAAACCCTTCCCAGCATTGAAATCCGGCCGTATACCTTTGTAACAGATCTGCTGATGGACGGAGCAAAGGTTTCCGGCGTCAACTACATTGATGTTAAAGGCCCGCGTCTGCGGACCATTGAGGCCAAAGGCGTAGTGCTCGCTACCGGAGGCATGGGGCAGGTTTACAAGGAAACCACCAATCCCGACGTTGCCTGCGGCGACGGAGTTGCCATCGCCTATCGCTCCGGCGCCATCTTGAGTGATCTCGAATTCATACAGTTTCATCCCACCGCGCTCTACGCAAAGGGCGCCCCTCGCTTCCTGCTGTCTGAGGCGCTGCGGGGCGAGGGCGCCATCCTGCGAAACATCGATCTGCACCGCTTTATGCCCCACTATCATGAGGCCGGTGAGCTTGCTCCCAGGGACATCGTCTCGCGCGCCATCGTCATGGAGATGCGCAAGACCGCCGCCGAATTCGTTTATCTCGACCTGACGGGATTGAAGGCGGACCACGTCAAGGACCGGTTTCCCAGGATTTATGCCACCTGCCTGCGATACGGCCTGGATATTACGACCGACCTGCTGCCGGTCCGCCCTGCCGCCCATTACGCCATGGGCGGCGTTGCCACCGATCTCAACGGCAATACGTCACTCGAGGGCCTTTACGCGGCCGGTGAAGTGGCCGCAACGGGAGTGCATGGCGCCAATCGCCTTGCCAGCAATTCCCTGCTGGAAGGGCTGGTCTTCGGAGCGCGGGCCGGGGCGAGCGCGCGCCGGCACTCCTGCCATTCACATTCCAAAGCTGCCGCCGCAAAGCAGTCGGCGGGTGAGCCCAAAGCCAGTCGACACGCTGAAGTCCATCCATCCGCACCCACGGCCGATATCTCGCAGATCGTTATACAGCTGCGCCAAATCCTGTGGGACAAGGTCGGGATCATCCGCGAGCAGGCGGCGCTGTTGGAAGCCGTGCACCGCCTTGATGAACTCTCCATTCCAGAACCGGTCCCGCTTGACCGGCCGTGCCACGAAGCACAAAACATGCTGACCGTCGCGCGTTTGATTGCCTCCTCGGCCCTGGCGCGAAGAGAAAGCCGCGGCGCCCACTACCGCACCGACATGCCTTTTAAGGATGATTCAACGCCTCCCCGCCACTCCTTTGTCAGGAAGGATACCCCGGTTTCTTTTGCTCAGAATTTGCCGGCTGACTTCAGCGGAAAGTCAGCGGCTTCTCACAAGTAACATGCCTGGCGAATGTAACTGCCGCCTGAAGAAGGCTGCCCGTCATGCTGATCCCGCAAAGCGGGAGAAGCATCTGCTTTACCTTACTGAAAATGAATAAAACAGATCCTTCGCTTCACTCAGGATGACCTCACACGTCTTTTTTCAGCAACCTTCTATTCCTGCCTGCAACCGAAGACCGGCCAGATTCGGCTGGCATTATTGCACGCGCGAGGAGCTTTCAAGCTGGCTGAGCGCTGCCTTGACCACGCGGCCCACAATCGTCAGGCTGGAAGGGCTGCAGTGCTCGACCGTGTCCTGCGCCGAATGCCAGTAGCTGTGGTTGGGACCGTAGTCAAAGTCAATCAGGTCGATGGCCGAAACACCCGCGCCGACAAAGGGAATATGATCATCATCAATCGCGACGGGTCGGCGAAGAAAGTTGCTTGAGTAGCCAAGCCTGTCCGCCTGGCCAAAGACCAGCTTATTCAGCCAGCCGGTTGAGTTCTGGTCCCAGTGGATATTCAGGTGCGCATCACCAATCATGTCCACGAGAATCATGGCCTCGATCCGGCTCAATTGCCCGTCTGCTGTCAGCTTTTGGACAAGATGCCGGCTTCCGTAAAGGCTGTCGGTCTCAGACCAGTTCTGGACAGCCTCTTCCCCGTCGAAAAAGACAATCCAGTAGGTCAGCTTGTGCCGCGTCTGCGCCAGTTCGCGGGCCATCTCAAGCAGAAACGCCGCGCTTGACGCGCCGTCATTGGCGCCGACAAAACGGAAGGAATTCTCAAGCTTGGTGTCATAGTGGCCGGCAATCATCACGATGTGCCTGGCTTCTGTGCCGGGAATCTCCGCAATAAGATTCACCATGGGAATATTCCCGAGGGGAGTGGCGCCTGTGAAACGGTCCTGCACCACCTTGCAGCCGGCCTTTTCAAGCTGCCCGATGATCCATGCGCGGGAGGTCTCCAAAGTTTTTGAGCCGACCGGCCGCGGGCCCAATCCGGCCAGATGCTGGAGGTCAGCGAACGCGCGTCCTCCATTAAAGGCATAGGGGTCCGCCGCCCTGGCTTGCCGGACATTTGCCAGGAGGATTAACAAGAAGCTGAATAGAAAAATGAGACTTGAAAGCTTGCCGGCGCTAGGTCTTCTCATGCCGCCGCTTCCAGTCTTTCCGGAAATAGACCAGCCATGAGAGCCCGATGCTGATGATGTAAAGGCCAACCAGCGGCATCCAGAACATAAACAGGGTGGTCCAGTCTGGAGTTGGAGCCAGCGCCGCCGCGATCACGGCCGTAATGACCACAGCATAACGGATATTTTTGATCAGGAACCTGGGCGTGACGATACCGAAGATTGAAAGAAGCAGAATGACGACCGGCAACTCAAAGACAACGCCAACGCCGACGATGATGGTCAGCGCCAGGTCCCAGTATTCATGGATAGTAATCATGGGCGTGAACTGATGCCCGAATTCCAGCAGGAACTTGAGAGCTGCGGGAAATGCAAAGCGATAGGCAAAGAAGCCACCCGCAAAGAACAGGCCGCTCGTCATGCCGACAAAAGGCCAGATGTAGCGCTTTTCATGACGATAAAGGCCGGGAGAGATAAACAGCCAAAGCTGAAACAGAATGTATGGCGCAGCCAGAAAGATCCCGCCCACGATCGACAGCTTGATGTACAGATTGAAGGCGTCGACCGGATTGGTCATTACCAGTTTGGGCGGCAGATTCAGACTGGCAAGGGTCTCGGTGATTGGCCGGGCCAGGAAGGCATAGATGTAGTCGGAAAAATAGAAACAGATCAGGAAGCCGACGAAAACGGAGATGGCGCTGCGAACCAGCCTCTGCCGAAGTTCCTCGAGGTGTTCGAGGAACGACATCTGCTTGCCGCTGAAATCGTCATCCTCGGGGCCGTGGTTCGGGTTCTTGCTGGGAGGGTTCTGAATAGTCGTAGCCATACTCAGGAGCCGGCTCCAGATCGCTTTCGGACTGAGTGCTCAGCGCCGCGTCTTCAGACTGAGTGCTCACCTCGTGCGTCTCTTCCGGGTGTTCGAAGCCTTCCTCTTCCAATTCGGTATAGTGATGCGTCTCGTGCTGGGAGTAACTGGAGTAACTGGGTCCCTCGTCCTTGCGGTCGAGATTCCTGATTTCCTCTTCCAGCGAGTTCTTCAGCTCGTTTGAAGCACGGCGCAACTCTCCCATGCCCTTGCCGAGTATGCGCGCGATCTCCGGCAACTTCTTCGGCCCGAATAGAAGAAAGGCAATAAATAATATAAACCCGACTTCAGTGAAACCGCCGCTGAACAAGACGTACCTCTCTTTTGAATCATAGGGGACGGTACCCTGCTTGTCAAGCAACGCGGCGCTTCAAAATGGGGGCCACGCGCGCCACCACGCAAAATGACGGATCACGATTTCGCCCTTGATCCTGCCACCCGCTCACTGTGCCCTAGTCCAGGGTCGCGTCAACATGTTTGGCAGGTCTGCCCTGAACTTGGTCATCCACTCGACCAATTGCGCTTCCGCTGTATTCTGTGGTGGATCGGTCAGCACGTAGTGGACGAAGTCCTGCCACGTGTCGTACCAGAATTCGTACTGCGAACATTTGTCGAGGCACACTCGGCCCGGCAGTGCTGGTGAGACCCGAACGTCCCCCAAGCTGCTTAGGGCCTTCTTAAGCAAGCTCGGATCGATAGCGGACTCAGCGACTTCCACTCGCAATTTGGCCGCGATTTCCTGAGGCCCTATTTTCGGGTCACTCGCTTCCATTCGCGAGATCAGGTGTGAAAGATCGTCTTGTTTCATCCCCGCTAAAGTGTACCGGAATACATCGTATCTTCTCTGCCAGTATTCCTTCCCGGGATGAACAACCACCACCAACTGCGTATCCGTATCACCGTAGCGGAGTATCAGCCTCAGGTCATACGGCTTCGCGGATACCTCGATCGGGAACACCAGGCTAAGCACGCGCGCCTTCATGTCGAGGTGGCGGTCTCCTGGCTGAGCATTGACGGTCCCCGCTGAGATGACACACGATGCTAGAACGCACGCAAGTATTCTCTTGCCCTGCACAGTACGCCTCCCGGGAATGGTAGTGGCCCGCATACCTGCCTTGTAATGCCTCCCATCTCGCGAAGCAAGATCTGCTGGCGAGGAACACCGGTTTTACGGTCCGCGGTTCTTCTGATGACCACGTCCACAGTGTTGGATTCTACTCCCATTCCTTCGCCCTGGCACCGTTTCATCATCGTCCACGCCTATCATGCCGCGTGCCAGCCAGTAGGCCGCAGAACGCAATTCCGCCATTCGGGGCCACTCGATGTGGGAGGGGTTCAAAAGCTACCTTACTAGCCCTTTTCGCAAACATCGGCCTCGACTCTGTAGCCACTGCAGGATTTTTGCTGTCCTGTATTTTCACCAACATGGCCCGGTTCGTTTTCGGGTTCGTTTTGGGTTTGTTTTTTCCACAGGAACGTGTTTTCACCAACATCCCGGCTTTGTTTTTGGGTTCGTTTGGGTTCGTTTTTGGTGGCCAATCCTTTGTTTTCAACAACCTCTCGGGTTCGTTTTTCAAAATCAGTACTGTCCCAATGTTGGTTTTGAGAAAACTTGTAAGCGCAAGGGAAGCATTGAGTTAGTCG
>OBLQ010000117.1_pt1 | contig 26585 bp, 22 predicted proteins | sample 1519881 | NCBI WGS metagenome assembly OBLQ01 (sample SAMN01911456, study PRJEB22533) | soil metagenome | biome: Soil | place: Malaysia | collected 2012-04-30 | depth DG_metagenome m | reverse complement strand
AGATGGGGATCATGCCGGGGCACATCTTCAAGACCGGGCCGGTCGGGCTCGTCTCTCGGTCTGGGACGCTGACCTACGAGATCGTGTGGGAACTCACGCGCGCCGACCTCGGGCAGACGACGTGCATCGGCATCGGGGGCGACCCGATCATCGGCACGCGGTTCATCGACACGCTGCAGATGTTCGAGGAAGACCCGCACACGCGGTCCGTCGTGATGATCGGCGAGATCGGCGGGACGGACGAGGAGGTCGGCGCGGAGTTCATCAAGACGATGTCGAAGCCGGTGGTTTCTTTCATCTCCGGGCGCACGGCTCCTCCGGGCAAGCGGATGGGGCACGCAGGCGCGATCATCTCGGGCGGACTGGGGACGCCACAGTCGAAAGTGGACGCCCTGCTTGCCGCTGGTGCCGCGGTCGCCGACCGGACTTCGGACATTCCTGGGCTGGTCAAAGAGGCCCTGGCGAAAGTCGGGGTATAGCACCTAAACGACTTCGCTTGGGCGTCTTAACAAGAGTATCCTGATAGCCAGGCGATAGCGATGGATCCTGCTTGTTACTTCGACAACGCCGCCACGACGCCGGTCGACCCCCGCGTCCTTGAGGCGATGCTTCCCTACCTGAAGGGCTCTTTCGGGAACGCCAACTCGATCCACTCCTTCGGGCGCGAGGCGTGTGCTGCGGTGACGAAAGCGCGTGAGCAGGTCGCGCGGCTGATCGGCGCCGAGGACCCCAACGAGGTGACCTTCACGAGCGGTGCGACGGAGGCCAACAACTGGGTCCTGCGCGGGTTTCCAAGCGTCGCAATCAGCCCGTTCGAGCACGGAAGCGTGCGTGCGACGGCTTGCTCGGTCGGCGGACGGATCCTCGCGAACGACGGCTGGCAGGTCCACAGCGGGGACGAGGAACTGACGAGCGTGATGCTGGTCAACAACGAGACCGGGGCGATCCTGGATATGCCGCCGGCCAAACGGCTCCACTCTGACGCAACGCAGGGGATCGGCAAGATCCCGGTGGACGTCAAACAGTTCGACTTCGCCAGCATGAGCGGGCACAAGTTCTACGGCCCCAAGGGGGTCGGCGCGCTCTACGCCAAAGGCACGGCCACGATGGAGCCGCTGATGCACGGCGGCGAGCAGGAGCACGGCCGGAGGTCGGGGACGCTGAACGTACCGGGGATCGTCGGGATCGGCGCCGCGGCGCAGATCGCCTACGACCAGATGGAGCAGGACATGGCCCACGTGGGACAACTTAGGAGCCTGGTCAAAGACCGGCTGGGCCGGATCGGCGACGTCGTGTTCGTCGAGGGGGAGCGACAGTCTCCGTACATCCTTTCTGCCTGCTTCGCCGGGCTGGAGGGTGAGACCCTGGTCGTCCACCTGGACAGCAAGGGGTTTGCCGTAAGCGCGGGTTCCGCCTGTAGCGCGGGCTCGGGAGCGACCAGCAAGGTTTTGAAGGCGCTGGGGCTGCCAGACACCCTCGCGAGGGGGGCCGTCAGGTTCAGTTTCGGGCGTTTCAATTCGGCCGAGGCGGCTGATCGGCTGTGCAAAGAGGTCGAAGAGGCGGTCGAGACGGTCCGCCGGCTGTACGTCTAGCCGACTTTTCCCCAAAAAAGCCCCAACTCGCGCAACCGGCGGCCCAGTCCGGGCGTCATACAGACTTGGCACGACCATAGGTCGCCGTCTGTCCAGGTCGCTTTCGTACCAGTTTCCGGGTGAAATCTGGCCCCTTTCGAGGGTTTTCTCGGCAGGTGTGTTACCTTATAGGCGTGCCCCCAGAGCGTGCGCCTTCTGGCCATGTCCGAACCGGGCGCGCCCTTTGGACAGTATTTGGAGTCGGATAAGTAAGCATGGCAGCAGACAAAGGTATGCCCACTCAGGTTCGTCGCGGAAAGGCTATCACCGTCCGCACGCACAGTCGTCACGCCCACATCGATCCTTCGAAGTTCATGCTCGTGGACGACCAGGAGCCGGACCAGGACGAACTGGTCGACCTGGAGGAAGAGGAAGAGGAGGAAGAGTCCAACGCCAAGCCTGACGACGGCGAAGAGTTGGAAATGTGGATGCGGCAGACGCGCCGCGCCCACCTGCTCACTCCTGCCCAAGAAGAGCACCTGGCCAAGCAGGTCCAGGCCCGCGACCTCGCCGAGCAGGGCAAGTGGGACAAGGTCGCCGAACTGAGGCACCTGAAGCGGCGCCACCGCTGGACCGACTTCGAGCGCAAGGACGTGATGAAGCAGGGCATGCTGGCCAAGAAGCAACTCATCGAGTCCAACCTGCGGCTCGTCGTCTCGATCGCCAAGAAGTACAACGCCCGCGGTATCCCCCTGGCCGATCTGATCCAGGAAGGCAACCTCGGTCTGATCCGCGCGGTCGAGAAGTTCGACTGGCGCAAGGGCTTCCGCTTTAGCACCTACGCGACCTGGTGGATCCGCCGCGCGATCGCGCGCGCGATCATCAACCAGGGGCGCACGATCCGCATTCCGGTGTACGTGGCCGAACTCATCAACAAGGTGATGAAGACGGCGAACCAACTGCAGCAGGAACTGCACCGCGAGCCGACTCCCGAGGAGGTCGCGGAGCGCGTCGGAATGTCGGCCGATCGCGTGCAAGAGATGCTGCGCGTGGCCGTCGAGCCGCTTTCGCTCGAGACGCCCGTCGGAGAAAAAGACAACTCTTCGATCGGTGACTTTGTTCCTTCGACCAACATGCCGACTCCTGGCGACGTCACGTGGAGCCTGATCCGGCGCGAAGAGATCGACGGCATCCTGGGCCGGCTGACCAGCCGCGAGAGGGACGTCGTGAGGCTGCGCTTCGGACTGGACGACGGTCGCGCCCGTACGCTGGAAGAGGTCGGCGCGGCGCTGAACGTGACTCGCGAGAGAGTCCGGCAGATCGAACTGCGTGCGATGAAGAAACTGCGCCACATCGGCCAGGAACTTCAGGCCCAAGGCTTTACCATCACCCCGAGCCCCAAGTAACGGGGTCTCAGTTGCCATCGGGGCGAGCGCCGATCCGGAAACGGGTCGGCGCTCTTGTCTTAACTAGCCGACCCTTTGGGTGACCGAGTTGACGACTTCTTTGCTTGCGGCCAGCCCTTCGGTGACGATGGTCGATTCGACCTTCATCTGTTGCAACCACCCCGAGTCCATCCGAACCACGGCCTGGCCGTCGATCTTGACGTCCATTTGGATGGTGAGTGTGCCTCCCCCGGCAGGGATCTTGACGAGTGGCCGACCGTGGCCGCTGATGCCCAGTTTGACGTAGTTCTTCTCTTCGTCGAAGTCAAGGAGCGTGTACCAGATCGTGGTCTCGCCGTTCTGTGCCACACCGCCGCTGCTCTGAAAGAGGTCCTGGACGCTTTGCGAGATGTCATAAGCGCCGCTCCACTTGTCGCCTACCTTCACGGACTTGCTCGGGAGCAACACTCCCATGAAGCCGACGCTGACGTCCTGGCTGCCGATCTGCGGACCCATCGGGTTGAGCCCGATGCCCTTTCCAAGCAATATGAGGTCGGTGCCTTTGCCCGTGCTGTCGTAGTTGCCCTGGAGGGTCGAGCCCTCTATGCTCCTCGCCGTTTCTTTCATGTACGCGTCTGCGGAGACCTCTGCCACACTCGTGCCGGTCACTCCCGCACTGACATCCGTCGTCTTGACCGTAATTGTCCCCTTCTTGCCTTTTACGTCTTCGACGCTGACGGCCTGCATGGCATTGAGATAACTCTTCTGCTTGTTGAGAGTGTCGGCTTTGTCACCAGCGGTAAAGATCGTGATGTCGTTGGTCAGTTTGTAGACGCCAGTATCGCCCTTGACGAACTTGATTGCCGGATGGAGCGAGACAACCGGAGCCTTGTGCGGCTCAGGCTTCTCCTCCGGCGCGGCCTGCGTGCCGATGATCGTCGGAGCGGGAGGGGCCGTCTGGATCTGTCCGGCCGCCTGGGTCTTGGGCTGGCTGTCCTCGAGTTTGACGAGGTCGCCCTTTCCTGCCCTGCTCGTACACCCTACCGCGACGATTGCGGCTACTGCGAATCCTAACGTCCGTCGCATCGCGGCACTATTTTAATGCAACAGCACCGAACTCGACGTGCGAAAGGGCCTCGGCGAGAGCATCCTCGCACAAATCCCGGGTCGGGCCAGGGGCGTGAGGAGCCTCGAAGACAATTCGCGGATCCACGAGCGGCGCGCGTACCGGGATGCTCGCCTGCAAGAGGACGGCTCGCTGTGTGAGCCGCAGTGCGCAGCCGCAGACCTTGATCCCGGTCGCCGGGTCGACGACGTCGTTCGGCGAGACGTGGGCGAAGCAGTCTGCGGTCTTCCCTGCGCTTCTGACGAACCGCGTCGATTCGGCGAGCGATGCAGTCAGGCCCGACTCGGTCAGTGCGGCCGCAAGCGGGCCGACGATGTGACGATAGACGTGGGAGACGCGTCGGGCTGTGTCGGCGCTCAGGCCCAACAAGCCCAGGTTGCACGCCAGTCCGACCGTGACGTCATGTCCGTGGAGGACGGCCTTGCCGCCCGTCGGCCGCATGACCCACGGTATTCCGTCGGGGTCCCTTAAGGCGCGGTCTGGAGTTTGGAACCGTCCGAGGCTGACCCAGGGGCCGTCCCACGAATAGACGCGCGCAAAGGCTCCGCTCTGTTCTGCGAGATCAAGCAGCGCCGCATCGCGCGCCATGTTCGTATGGCCGTCGAGGTGCCTCTCTACCGTGGTGTGCACGACTCTTAGACCGGGCTCGCCTCGCGCTCGGGCGTCCACTTGACGTCGAGGTCTTTGACCGCCTTCGCCTCATTCAGGCGACCGACGACCTGCGAAGTCGGCGCGTTGTGCAGGAGGTCTGGGTCGGTCTCCGCCTCGTGGCAGATCGCGATGAGCGCGTCGCAGAAAGCGTCGAGCGTCTCTTTGCTCTCAGTCTCGGTCGGTTCGATCATCAGACACTCGGGAACGATGAGTGGGAAGTAGTTGGTCGGCGGATGGAAGCCGTAATCGATTAGTCGCTTGCTGATGTCGAGGACGCGCACGCCGTTCTTCTTGTACTGCTTTCCTGTGACGACGCACTCGTGCATGCACGGGCGGTCGTACGCTGCCGGCAGCACGTCCTTCAACCGCGCCTTGATGTAGTTTGCGTTGAGCACTGCGTGGCGACTGATCTGCGGAAGTCCTTCTTTACCGTACGCGAGCATGTACGTCAGCGCGCGCACAGCCATCAGGAACTGGCCATAGAAACCGCTGACGCGCCCGATCGAGAGGGGCCGGTCGTGGTCGAACTTTGGTTTACCGTCAACGCGAACGAGGTGCGGCGTTGGAATGAACGGCTCGAGGTGCGACTGCAGACCGATAGCACCGCAGCCGGGCCCGCCTCCACCGTGCGGAGTGCTGAAGGTCTTGTGAAGGTTGAGGTGCATACAGTCAAAGCCATGGTCGCCGGGACGAGTGGTGCCGACCATCGCGTTCATGTTCGCTCCGTCGCAGAAGACCTGTCCGCCGACCTTGTGGACCATCTCGCAAATCCGTTTGATGTTGGGCTCGAAGAGGCCGAGCGTCGAAGGGTTCGTGACCATGAAGGCGGCGATGGTGTCGTCGAGCGCCTCTTCAAGCGCCTCTAGGTCGGTGTTACCTTCTTCGTTGGTCGGAACGGACTTCACCTCATAGCCGCAACGTGCTGCAGAGGCGGGGTTGGTTCCGTGCGCCGAGTCCGGCACGAGGACGATGCGTCTCTTCGCGTCTTCCCCGCGCGACTCGTGGTACGCCTTGATCAGTTGCAGGCATGTTTGCTCGCCGTGCGCGCCGGCAACGGGCTGCATGGTGATCTCGGCAAAGCCGGTGATCGATTTGAGAAAGTCGTAGACCTGCGCGAGCACTTCGAGCGCGCCCGGAACGGTGTCCTCCGGCTGGAGCGGGTGGATGTTCGAAAACCCGGTGAGCGCGGCGGTCCGCTCGTTGATCCGCGGGTTGTACTTCATCGTGCAGGAGCCGAGCGGATAGAAGCCGGTGTCGATCCCGTAGTTGATATGGCTGAGGTTTGTGAAGTGCCGGATGAGGTCGAGTTCCGCGACCTCGGGTAAACGGAGGTCTTTCCGAACTGCGCCAACCGCGTCCCCAAGTGAGACTTCGGGCGTCGTCGGGCGCGGCGCGTTGCACCCGATACGGCCTGGAACTGACTTCTCGAACAGCGACTTTGGCTCTGGAACCGACTTTCGGATCACGGCACCGAGAATACCGTCTCCCGGTGCCGCTCTTAGGTCACTTCAGAAGGCCGTTGCGGGGATCGGAATGCCGAGTTCTCCGAGCGCTGCGGGAACCGCGTCCACTCCGGCGCGAGCAAGGATCAGTTCGCCGAACTTCTCCATGATCGGATCCTGCGCCTTGTAGTCCTGGCGAAGGTCCACGACGCCTGCGACCGTGCCGTCTCCGAACAGGAAGACCTCTGTCACCACGGGCTCGTCCGTGTCGTTGACGAGAACCGATCGGGCTGCCCGCTCCGGGTAGCCACGGAGGTTCATAGAAAGGTCTCCTACGTCGCTGAAGAACCACGGGAGGCCCTTGTAGTCGCCGTCCTCTCCGGCCATCGACATCCCGCAGTGCTCGGCCGAGCCCTTCGCGTGCAGGTGGTGCTCGATGCGGTACGGCGCGTCGATGCGCAAGTCGTGGTACTCGACGACGTCGCCGCTCGCCCATATGCTTTGGTCGGACGTCCTGAGCCTGGAGTCCGCGAGGACGCCGGACTTGCCAGGTGTGAGGCCCGCTTCGGCCGCGAGTTCGATCCTCGGCGAAGCGCCGACGCCTGCTACCACGAAGTCGCCTGTGTAGGAGCCGTCATCGGTCTTGACGGTGTTACCGTTTTCGATCGCGTTGACCTTCTGGCCCGTCAGCAGATTGACGCCCTTGCGCTTGAGTTCCTTCGTGACGGCGCTAGAGGCAGCCGACGAGGGGAAGCGCGCCCAGGCCTTGTCGCCCGCCTCAATGAGCGTGACCTCGCAGCCGCGGCCTGCGAGCGATGAAGCGAGTTCGGCGCCGATGTAGCCGCCGCCGATCAGGACTGCCTTCGCGCCTTTTGTCGCTGCGTTCCTGATGCGCTTTGAGTCCTCAGCAGACCTAAGAACCCACGCAGACTCGCCGCCGGGGATCGGGAGGTGCCGCGGCTCGCTACCGAGCGCATACAGCAGTTTCTTGTAACCGTACTCAGAACCGTCGCCGCAACGAACCTTCTTCGCCGTGCGGTCGATCTCTGTAGCGCACTTGCCGAGCAGAAGTTCGACGTTGTTCTGGGGATAGAAGGTCTCGTCCTTGGAGTGGAAGTCGTCGATGTTCTTGGCGTCGTCCCAGAGGTAGTACTTGCTAAAGGGCGGGCGGTCGTACGGCGGCTCGTTCTCTGCGCCAAGGATCGCGACGGTCCCGTCTTTGTCGCGCTCCCTGATCTTGACGGCCGCATACGCGCAACTCGTCCCACCGCCGAGGAGGAGGTAGTCGTAGGTCATGTTCTGAGTCTACCTACGCGCTGAGAACGGCCTTCAGTTTCGTCGCGAAGTCGTCGATCTGGTCTTTCGTGCGCACTTCGGTGACTGCGACGAGCAGACAGTTCTGCAAGTTCTTGTCGTATTCGCCGAGAGGCAGACCAGCGAGGATCCCCTCTTTGAGAAGTGCGGACTGGACCTCTTTCGCGTCCTTCGGAAGTTCTAGGGCGAACTCGCCGAAGACCTTGCCCCGAAACTTCAACTTCCCTCCCGCTTCGGTAAGGCGCTTGATCGCGTACTGCGTGTTGCGCACGGCTGTCTCTGCGATCGAGCGCATGCCGTTCTTCCCCATCGCGGCGAGATAGACGGTCGCAGCGAGCGCCATCAGCGCTTCGTTGGTGCAGATGTTCGACGTGGCCTTTTCGCGCCGGATGTCCTGCTCGCGCGTGCGGAGCGTCATCGTGTAGCCGACCCTTCCCTGCTCGTCCGTGGTGCGCCCGACGATCCGGCCAGGGATACGGCGGGCATTTTCGGTCTTGGTTGCGAAGAGACCAAGGAGCGGTCCGCCGTAGCCCATGGCGATCCCGAGCGGCTGGCCCTCGCCGACGACGATGTCCGCGTCGAACTCGCCTGGCGGTGGGAGTATCCCCATCGCAGTGGGGTCCGCGACGACGACGAACTGCGCACCCGCAGAGTGGGCGGCGTCTCGAGCGCTTGCCAAATCTTCGATCACGCCGTAGAAGTTCGGGTACTGGACGATGACGCACGCCGAGTCGTCGCCTATGGCGTCGTATCCGCTCGTCGCGCCATCGGTCGCCGCGATCTCTCGGACGGTCATGCCCATCGACCAGCAGTAGGTCTCGAGGATCTGGCGGTAGTGCGGGTGGACGGTGTGCGAGACATAGACCGTGTCGCGGCCCGTGATTCCGCTCGCCATGATCGCGGCCTCGGCCATCGCCGTGCCGCCGTCGTACATCGACGCGTTGGCGAGGTCCATGCCGTAGAGTTCGGCGACCATGGTCTGAAACTCGTAAATCGTCTGCAGGTAGCCCTGCGACTCTTCAGGCTGGTACGGCGTGTACGCCGTCAGGAACTCGCCGCGCGAGATGACGGTGCCGACTGAGGCCGGAATAAAGCGGTCGTAGATTCCTGCCCCGAGGAAGCAGACCGTCTTGGTGAGGTCGACGTTGCGCTCACTGAGTTCTTTAAGGTGCGCAAAGAGCGCATGCTCATCGAGCGCGCTCGGGACGTCGAGACCGTCGATGCGCAGGTCTTTGGGGATTTCTACAAAGAGGTCTTCGATCGACTTGACGCCGATCGTATCGAGCATCGCCCGGCGGTCTTCTTCGGTGTGCGGGATGTAGGGCATCAGTCGTCGAGGCTGGCTGAATAGGCGTCCGGCGTGAGCAGGCCATCGACCTGCGAAGGGTCAGAGATTTTGATCTTGACCATCCACCCTTGGCCGTACGGGTCGGTGTTGACCAGTTCCGACTGCGCGCCGAGCGCACCGTTCGTCTCGACGACCTCGCCCGCCACCGGCGCGTAGATATCGGAGACCGTCTTGACGCTCTCGACCGTACCGAAGGTGTCACCCTCGCCGAGCGCGCGGCCCGCCTCTGGGAGGTCGACGAAGACGATGTCACCGAGTTCTGACTGCGCGTGGTCTGTGATTCCAACGGTCGCGGTGTCGCCTTCCACTCGCACCCACTCGTGCGACTTCGTGTACTTGAGATCGGTCGGTACTGGCACTGTTTGAACGCTCCTGAACGGGCTTGATATTACCAGCGGCCAATGGGCCGGGGTACCTTGCGGACTATGCTCCGCGTGGATTTCGTGACGCTGTTTCCCGAGATGGTGCAGGGGGCGCTCTCCCACAGCATCATGGCCCGCGCCGAGCGGGCCGGGGCCGTGCAGTTCGGCACGGCAAACCCGCGCGACTTCGCCTCCGACCCGCACAAGTCCGTGGACGATACGAACTACGGCGGAGGGCCCGGCATGGTGATGATGGCACCGCTGATCGGCGCGGCTCTGGACTCGCTTGCGCCGGGAGAGGACGCTGCAGTCGTGCTGTGCGACCCGGCCGGAGAACGGTACACACAGAAGGAGGCAGTGTCGCTTTCTGCACGGTCTCACATCGTGTTCCTGTGCGGGCACTACGAGGGGGTCGACGAGCGGGTGCGGACGCGGCTCGCCACCCACACGTACTCCATCGGCGACTTTGTGCTGACAGGCGGCGAACTGCCGGCGCTGGCGATGGCGGACTCGGTGGTGCGCCTTCTGCCCGGTGTCCTGGGTGATCCTGAGAGCCACATGGACGACAGCCACTCCGGCGGGCTGTTGGGGTTTCCACTCTACACTCGGCCCGATGAGTTCATGGGGGAGTCAGTGCCGGAGGTCTTGAAGTCCGGCGACCACGCGAAGATCGCGCGATGGCGCCGCCAGCAACAACTGCTACGGACCCGCAGGCACCGGCCGGACTTGCTCGCGACGGCGGCACTCACCGCCGCCGACGTAGATCTGCTGAATGACTGAAGTCGCTTGACAGGAACCGCGCGGGCTGGCGCGCATTTAGTCTGTCAGAGCACCCGTGCGAACCCGCGCACTGATCCTTTTTGCACTCTGCCTCTCTTCGTCGCTTGTCGCGTCGATCGCGCTCGGTGGTACCGACCAGGGCCAAGAGTTGCGCATCATGTACCCGCCGAACAGAGGGACGATCATGGCGATCCCGCACGTCTCGGTCATTTTCCGGTTTACAGGGCTCGACCCTGACGGCAACATGAAGGTGTGGATCGACGGGCGGTTGCTTCCTGCGGAGGCCGTCGGCTTCTGTCCGATCTGTGCGGGCCAGGACTACGCGGTGCTCGTACAGAAGGCGCCCTGGTCAGCGACCGAGGGGAGGCACACGGTCGCGATCGAGGTCGACGACGGGCACGGCGACTCCCAGCGTGTGCAGTCGACGTACTACGTCGACACTGTGGGATCCGACGTAGTCGGGCTTTCGGGAGGATTGCTACTTCCCTCCGGGTTCGGTCATTTGCGGCCATACGTCGGGGCTGGGTTCGCGGTTCAGGCTTCGGGGCCCGGCGGAGCGACGTCGGGCGCCGGAACCGGCGGTCTGGTGTCGATCGAGGCGTCCGTGTGGACGCCGACGAGCGGTCTGGTTCCATTTGCGAGCCAAGACTCCGTCGCCGGGCCGAACGCGTGGAAAGCGACAGGCACACTGCCCAACCTCGCGGCCGGACTTTCATTTGGACAAGTCATGGGATCGGACTTTGCAGCGCTGAGCCTGCGGACTTCACCGGCCTACGCGATGATGACCGTTGGCTCTGGCGCGGTCCCTCTGCCGGGGTCGTGGGCTGGGCTGGATCTCTCGCTCGCGCCGTTTACGAGCAAGATCAGGCACCCGAAATCGATGGACAGTTTCTTCGCCGTCACAGAACTGCTGCACTTCGAGGCCGAGGCGGAAGAGGGCCGACGGCTGTCGATCGGGGGCTCGATCCGCCACCCTCACGGATGGGCCGCGACCGCGCTCTTTGATCCCGAGGGCAGACTCAGGTTCGAGGGGACGTTCACGGCGACTTTCAGGTGAACAGTCCTATCTCCGGGGCCGGCTGGGCCCGGAGCGGCCGGGCCATCAGATATAATTCGAGGGTTCGCGGTTCACACGAGCCGGAGGTAGCACCATGTCCAAACAGGCCATCCTGGAAGCGGTCGCCAAAGACCACATCAAGCCCGACGTCCCCGAAATCAAGGTCGGTGACACGGTGCGCGCACACATCAAGGTGCGTGAGGGCGGCAAAGAGCGAATCCAGGTGTTCGAAGGCTTGGTGATCGCCGTGCGCAACGGCGGGGTCGCGAAGAACGTCACGATCCGCAAGCAGGCGAGCGGCGTCGGCGTCGAAAAGACGTTCCCGGTCAACTCGCCGAACGTCGACAAGTTCGAGGTCCTGAGGCACGGAAAGGTGCGAAGGGCCAAACTCTATTACCTAAGGGACAAGGTCGGCAAGGCCGCCCGCATCGAGGAGCGCAGGTAGGAGAGCGCTCTGGTGCCGCTCAGTACGATCATCGCCCAGTCAAGCCCTGACAGTGGGGCGATCTACTGGGTCGACAAAATTGCGCGCACATCGCTCACCCACATCCTTATCCTTGCGGCCGCACTGACGGTCGTACGGCTAGCGATCGCCCCTTACATCAAGAACACCCCGCAGCACCTACGGACCGGCACTTACTCGTTCGCCAAGATCGCGAACGAGATCTGCGACGCGGTGATCTACGCCGCGATCGTGGTGTTCATGATCGTTCGGCCCTTCGGGATCCAGACGTTCCACATCCCGACGGGCTCAATGCTGCAGACGCTGCAGGAGGGCGACTTCATCATCGCCAACAAACTGATTTACCGGTATACGGACCCCAAGCACGGGGACATCGTGGTGTTCCACCCACCGCACGAAGCGTTCTTCAAGGGGCAGGAGGAGACCGACTTTATCAAGAGGCTGATCGGCGTGCCTGGCGACGTGATCGAGATGAAGAACATGGTCCTATATCGCAATGGCAAGGCCCTCGACGAGCCGTACCAGTTTTATGATTCGGACGGAGGCAGGCCCCCGTTCACCCCGCTCGCCAAAGACCAGTGGCACACGCTGCAGGACGAGACGCCAGATTTCAAGTTCGTGGACGTGGACGGCAAGACGATCCCCTTGCTTTACAAAGGTGGTGTCGCCAACTCGCCGATCTTTAACACGATGCCCGCGTACCAACTACCGAACGCGAGTTCGTGGATCGGCCTGCCCGCTGCGAAAATTCCGGACGGCTACTACTTCTTTATGGGCGACCACCGCAACGGATCCCTCGACGGGCGCATGTGGGGGCTCGTGCCGCGGGCGAACATCATCGGGCGAAGCGAGTTCGTGCTGTTGCCGCTCTCGGGTATCCGCAAGACCCGGTAGAGGAACTTCGGCAGGCTGCAACGGCCTTTTGTCTATACAACTATGTCTATCAGGCCAGTCAGCAGAGTTTCGCAGGCGACGCCGACGCTCGAAGGGGCAGGCGTCCACCTCCACCGCGCGTTCGGATTCGGCGATACGGGACTGACCGACCCGTTCCTGTTGCTCGACGACTTCCGCAACGACAACCCCGACCAGTACGTCAAGGGGTTCCCTTGGCACCCGCACCGAGGAATCGAGACGATCACCTACGTGCTTGCTGGGACGGTGGACCACGGCGACAGCATGGGCAACGAAGGCACGATCGGAGCGGGGGACGTGCAGTGGATGACCGCAGGAAGCGGAATCATCCACCAGGAGATGCCACAAGGCGACACGCAGGGCCGAATGCACGGATTCCAACTCTGGGCGAACCTCCCTGCAGACCAAAAGATGAGTTCGCCGAGATACCAGGAGATCGTATCTGGCGACATCCCTGAGGCAGTCGAAGACGACGGCACGCGTGCGAAGGTGGTGACTGGGGAGTTCTGGGGCAAGCGCGGGCCCGTCGAGGGGATCGCCGCCGATCCCGTCTACCTCGACGTCTATGTTCCACCAGGGGTGGCCCGGTCGCTGCCCATCGATACAAGGCGCCAGGCGTTCGCCTACGTCTTCGAGGGCGACGGGGAGTTCCTCGACTCGTCTGAGCCGATGCCTGTGCCGACTGAAGACATGTCGACGGGACTCGTAAGAACCGCGAGCGACGTGCGCGACCGGTCGCTGGTGCTCTTTAGCAACGGAGACGAGGTGCGTGTGAGAGCAGGCGAGCAGGGCGTGCGGTTCCTGTTGGTCTCAGGACGTCCGCTGAGGGAGCCGGTGGCGTGGCACGGGCCGATCGTCATGAATACGCAGGAGCAGTTGCGACAGGCGTTCGCCGACCTGCACAACGGCACATTCTTGCGGGAATAGTTGGTGGGCCCGGCGGGATTCGAACCCGCGACCAAGCGGTTATGAGCCGCACGCTCTAACCTCTGAGCTACAGGCCCTCCAGTGGGTCGAGTGTACCTGCGGGCACTCTGCCTGTATAATTGTCGGTCGGTGGCCGTTTGGCCGCAGCACAACCAGAATGGCCACAACGCCCTACCAGTCGACGGAGACAGGCTGCTCGTTCTTTTGGAGCACGCCGGAGCGGGTCTTCTCCGTCGAAGAGTTCTCCAGCGACGAGCGATTGATGGTGGAGATGGCTGAGCAGTTCTCTCGCAAAGAGATTCTGCCGATCCAGGACAGGCTGGACGCGAAGGAGGACGGCCTTATGGTCTCTTTGCTCAGAAAGGCGGGCGAACTCGGCTTCTGCGGCCCCGACACTCCGGCGGAGTACGGCGGACTTGGGCTCGGCAAGAACATCTCTGCGCGAATCCTCGAGTTTCTGTCGCTCAACGCATCGTTCAGCGTCACCGTCGGGGTGACGAGCGGCATCGGCCAACTGGGACTGACGCTCTTTGGCTCCGAAGCGCAGAAGCAGAAGTACCTGCCGAACCTCGCCTCCGGTCAATGGATCGGCGCCTACGCGCTCAGCGAGCCAAACAGCGGCAGCGACGCGCTCTCGCTCGTCACTCGCGCCGAAGAGAAGGGCGACAAGTGGGTGCTGAACGGCACAAAGATGTGGATCAGCAACGCCATGTGGGCCGACCTCTTCGTCGTCATGGCGAAAGTGAACGGCGACCAAGTGACGGCGTTCCTGGTCGAGCGCGGTTTCCCTGGCGTCAGCGTCTCGCGCGAAGAGCACAAACTCGGGCTACACGGCTCCTCGACCGCTCGGCTCGTGCTTGAGAACGCGGAGGTGCCCAAGGAGAACGTCCTGCACGTCATCGGGAAAGGGCACCACGTCGCGTTCAACGCCCTCAACATCGGCCGATACAAACTCGCCGCTATGTCGCTGGGCCCCGCTCGTGAAGCGATCTACCAGTGCACGGGCTACGTGCAGGAGCGCAAGCAGTTCGGTCAGGCGATCGGCGAGTTCGGCCTTATCCGCAAGAAACTCGCGGACATGGCGTGCTGGTACTTCGGCGCAGAGTCGGCGCTGTATCGGACCGGGGCGAACATCGACTCGGCTTTTGCACAGCACGGAGGTTCGGTCGATGGCAACAAGAGGGCCGCTGAGGAGTTCAGCGTCGAGTGCGGAGCCGTCAAGGTTCTGGCCTCCGAGGCCGAGTGGCGGATCGCAGACGAGGCGCTGCAGTGCTACGGGGGCTATGGCTACACAGAAGAGTTCCCGCTGGCAAGGATCTATCGCGACGCGCGAATCAGCCGGATCTACGAGGGGACCAACGAGATCAACCGCACGTTCATTGCAGGCAGGCTGAAGCACAAGGCGGAAGGACGGGCGTGCTGCGCCGACTCGTTCGTGAGCGAACTGGCAGGTCGTGCGCTCGCTGTGGAGGCCGGCGGCCAAGAGCGTGTTGGAGCGCAGTCCGACCTGCTGATGCTCGCTTACGCTGAACAGTCGGCGAGGCTGCGCGCCAAACAGGCCGGCAGGATCACCCAGGCGGCGTACGAGAGGTTCCGCGACTGGGCCAACGTTCAGGCCGCGTCTGCGTTCCAGCGCGCGACTGGCGAGGCGGTCTCGCTCCCAGCGCCTTCCTCTGGGCATACGGACGTGCTCGCGGAAGCGTTGATGGAAAAGCGCGCGCCCGTCTAGAAATCTGTCAAACAGCGCACCGTCTGGTCGCGTGGGCACGACCACTGAACGTAGGACGATGCACGTCCGCAACGCGATTCACAAACAAAAAACATGGGCCGAATTTCGTTCAGAAAATTACGTCCCAGACCCTTTACAAATCGGTTTTGGATCGTGAAGAATCGGCCAGTCGAGACGCAGGGCTGCTTTAGAAAAACGCTGGTGCGGAACCGCCGCCGCTTCCGTCCCTTTCGATGGTAACGAAAGCCGATCGACAGGATGGACACCCCCACAATGGCCGCCAAGGAAGCACTAGAACTCATAAAAAACCAAGAAGCGCAGTTCGTCGACTTCAGGTTCACCGACCTGTTCGGCGTCTGGCACCACTTTACGATCCCCGCCAACCAGTTTGAAGCGGAAATGTTCGAGGACGGACTGGGTTTCGACGGGTCGAGCATCCGCGGGTTCCAAGCGATCAACGAGTCGGACATGCTGCTGATGCCCGACCCGGACACGATCTTCATGGATCCCTTCGCCCACCACCCGACCGCAGTGATGGTCGGCGACGTCGAAGACCCGATCACCCGCGAGAGGTACAGCCGCGACCCGCGCTACGTCGCCCACAAGGCGACGCAGTACCTACGATCCACCGGAATCGGCGACACCGTCTACTTCGGGCCTGAGGCAGAGTTCTTTGTGTTCGACAAGATGGCCTTCCTGAACTCGCCGCACGAGTGCTCGTTCCAGGTGGACAGCGCCGAGGCGCACTGGAACAGCAACGACGAGGGAGCGCTCGGCTACCTCCATAGGCCGAAGGGCGGCTATTTCCCTTGCGCGCCTTCGGACAAACTGCACGACCTTCGCAGCGAGATGGTGCTTATGCTCCAGGAAGTCGGCGTCGACGTCGAACTGCACCACCACGAGGTCGGTGCGGCGGGCCAGTGCGAGATCGACATCCGGTTCAACGAGATGCTCACTATGGGGGACACGCTGCAAAAGTACAAGTACGTCGTCAAGAACACGGCGGCCCGGTACGGCATGGCGGCCACCTTCATGCCGAAGCCGCTTCTCGGCGACAACGGCTCGGGGATGCACTGCCACCAGTCGATCTGGAAGAACGGAGAGAACGTGTTCTTTGACCAGCAGGGCTACGCCGGACTCTCCGACTCAGCACGGTGGTACATCGGCGGGCTTCTCAAGCACGCGCCCTCCATCCTGGCGTTCTCCAACCCTTCGACGAACTCCTACCGGCGGCTAGTGCCGGGATTCGAGGCGCCGATCAACCTGATCTATTCGGCGCGCAACCGCTCGGCGTGCATCCGCATCCCGATGTTCAGCAACTCGCCGAAGGCGAAGAGGATCGAGTTCCGCGCGCCTGACCCATCGTGCAACCCTTACCTGGCCTTCTCTGCGATGCTGATGGCGGGTCTGGACGGCATCCAAAACAGGATCGAGCCCCTCGACCCGATCGACAAGGACCTGTACGAACTGCCGCCCGAGGAGAAGGCGGACATCCCGCAGACGCCGCGGACGTTCCGTGAAGTGCTCGAGAACCTGCGTGAAGACCAGGACTTCCTGATGAAGGGCGACGTCTTCACTCAGGATCTGCTCGACGCGTACGTCGACTACAAACTCAAGCACGAGTGCCTGGAGATCGAGGTCCGGCCGCACCCGTACGAGTTCTTCTTGTACAACGACATCTAGGTCGCACGCTCTAGAACGAAGCGCTTTTCATGCCTCGGTACCGCTGGTACCGAGGCTCGGCTGGGGCACCACTCTGAAGAGTGGAGCCACCCGCACTTAGAACGTAACGTCGATCTTCTCTTCCGTTCGCGTCTCGGCGGACTTGTAGAGCGCGTCGAAGATCGCGTTCAGGATGAGACCCTGCTCGCCTGGGACGGCGGTCTTCTTGGCACCGGACTTGATCGAGTTGATGAACGACTCGACCTCCTCGCGGTGCGGGTGCTGGACCTCTTTGAGGTTCGCCGGAGTCATGTTGAACAACTGCTTCTCGACCTCGGTGTAGATCTCCAGCGGCTTCTCTTCCTCGAAGTAGGCCTTCGCACCGCCCTTCGTTCCGAAGAGTTGTGTTCCGTAAGGGTTGCCGTTCAGGTTTGACATGAACGAGGACTCCAGTACGACCACGGCGTCGTTGTCGAACCGGATGAAACCGATCGCCATGTCCTCTACCGTGAACTTGGAGCGGTCGTAGTCGCCCCAGGCGTTGTAGAGGTTCGGGTTGGTACCGAGCATGTTCCAGGTCATGCCGCTGGCCGAGACGGGCTTCGGATATCCCATCATGGTGAGCGTGAAGTCGAGGATGTGGACGCCGATGTCGATCAGTGGTCCGCCTCCCTGCAGTTCTTTGTTGGTGAAGACGCCCCATCCCGGCACGCCGCGCCTGCGCAGCGCCTGGGCGCGGGCGTAGTAGATATCACCGAGGGCCCCCGTGTCGATATATTGCTTGAGGAACTGTCCCTCGCTCGTAAAGCGTTGCTGGAGCCCCACCTGGAGCAGTTTGCCGTTGTCCCTGGCCGCCGCGCACATCTTGCGCGACTGGTCGGCGTTCATGGAGAGCGGCTTTTCGCAGAGGACGTGCTTGCCTGCGTTGAGGGCGTCGATCGTCGGCTGCATGTGCGCGATGTTCGGCGTCATGACGGAGACCGCGTCGATCTCAGGGTCGCTCAGGATGTCGTGGTAGTCGGTCGTGACCTTGGGGATGTTGTGCTTGGCCGCGACGTCCTTCGCCTTCTCCTCTATAAGGTCGCAGGCCCAGACCATCTCGCAGTCGTCCGCCATCCGTTCATAGCCGGGGATGTGTGCCCAGTTACAAATCATCCCTGTTCCGATCAATCCAATCTTCAGTTTTTTCGCCATTGAGGGCTCCGGCGAGAATTCTACCGCTCCTCTGGTTCGTCGGCAGTGGGCTCTCTTCCCTTTTTGACAGCGAGCAGCGTGCCGCCCACGACGAGCACTCCCATGACGACCCAGAAGACCACAGGGCTCATTTCTGGGATCTCAAATCCGAGCGGACTCGCCTTGTGGCCGAGGTCGTACCACCCGACGAAGTTGTGGCCGGCCATGAACGAAAGTTTGACGCCGACCCACCCGATGAGGACGTAGGCGAGGTGATCGAGAAGCGGGAACTTGTCGAGCAGGCGGATGAAGAACGTCGCCGCGAACCGCAGCAGGATCACTCCGATCAGTGCGCCCAGGATGACGATCCATGTCTTCTCCTCTTTGCCGACCATGGCGACTGCGGCGAGGACGCTATCGATCGCGAAGGCGACGTCGGCGAGCCCCAGCGACACCACCGTCCGCGCGAACGACCCGCCTGACGCCATCGCGCCCGTTCCCGAGGCTGCGTGGCGAAAGTGCTTGTATGGGAGATACAGGAGGTACAGCGCTCCGACCGCCTGGAGCCACCAAAGGCCAATGAGCCACGCTGCGAGAAGGATGGCGACGATGCGGAACACGAAGGACATCGCCAGACCCAGTGTGAGTGCGCGCTTCTGCTCATGGCTGTCCGGCAGGTGCCGGACCATGATCGCCAAGACGAGGGCGTTGTCGGCGGAAAGCAGCCCTTCCAGCATGCCGAGGACGACGATCGTGAGGAGGTCGTGCGGCTGAAAGGTCTGACCTAGCATCTCGTCGTCCGCGCTCCCGCCCCTTCGGGCTGGCTAGCGCGTCCCGAGGCCAAATTGTGCCACAACCTGCCCGGTCCAGCCCGCGACGTGCCTAGCCTGACGCCGGGTGGGAGGCTTGCCACTCGGCCTCAGTGGAGGGCACCTTGACATCGCCGTCGACGATCTGCTTTTGCGCCGCCGCCAACTTGTCGAGTTTCTCCTTTCCGATCAGATCCTTCGTGTACTGAAGGTCAGAAATGCCAACTCCGCCCGAAGCGAGGTCGAACACGCGCACACCGGACTTGAAGTCGTTGTCGTCGAGTTCCTTGATCGTGTCGTAGACCGCCACGTCGACGTGCTTGATCATGCTGGTCAGCACATGGCCCGGCTCCTCGCCGTCCTGGTCGCTGTCGACGCCGATGGCGAACTTGTCGTTGTCCGCCGCCGCCCTGATCACGCCGAGACCTGCGCGGCCTGCAGCGTGGTAGATGATGTCGGCGCCAGAGTTGTACATGAAGTTAGCGGCCACCTTTGCGTCGTCGATGTTGTCCCAGTCGCCCGTGTACTTTGAGGGCACGAACTGGATCTTAGGGTTGGCAGCCTCGGCGCCGGCCTTGTAGCCGAACTCGAACTTCTTGATGAGGTCGATGTTCATACCGCCGATAAAGCCGATCTTGTTGGTCTTGGTCATAAGGCCAGCGAGATAGCCGACGAGGTAACTGCCTTCCTCTTCCTTGAACTTGAGCGACCGTACGTTGGGCGCGTCTACCTCGGCGTCCACGATCGCGAACTTCGTGTTCGGAAACTCTTTGGCGACGGTGTTGACCGCCTCGACCATGTTGAACCCGATGGCGAAGACGAGACTGCAGCCGTTGTCGGCTAGTTCTCGCAGGTTGGACTCATAGTCCTTGACGTCTTTGCTTTCGATTTTAACGACATCGACTCCAAGTTCCTTCTTGGCCTTTTCCACGCCCCTGTCGGCAGAATCGTTGAACGACTTGTCCCCCAGCCCGCCCTTGTCGTAGACGATGCCCACCTTGAGTCCGCCGGTCGGCCCGGCGGGCTGCCTGCAGCCTAGGGCTCCGAAAACGATCATCGCCGCCAGTCCTAGAGCAACCAACGCTTTCATGCAGGCGTTTTACCCTGCGGGTACAATCACAGAATCGAAGGCGGTGAAATCCACCGCTATGCCGAGGACCAACGCTTGATCAACTGCAACCTAACCAAGCCTGAGGGAACGTTCGACCAGGTTAGAAAGACGTATGAGGACCTGAAGCCCGTGGACGCGGCGCTGATCGGTTCGGCGATCGCCGAAACCGGCCATATGGCGCTCGTCCTCCACGACGGAGAGACCTACAACTGGCCGGAAGACCAGGAAAAGTTGGCCAAGGCCCTTTTGACGGACATCCAGGCGGCGCAGGAGAGCGAGGCCGACTCGGAAGCAAAGCCAAAGAAGGCTTCAAGGGCCAAGTCAAAAGCCAAATCCAAGATCGCCGACGAGACGGTCATTCGACTGTCAATCCCGATCGTCGCCAACCAGAAGGCGGGCGAAGCGCTACTGGGCAAGCGAAGGGACCTCAAGACGCTGCTCGGCCAGATCTTGAAGGAGGGCGTCGAGTTCCTCCACACGCCTACGGACATCCGCTGGCGCTGGGCACTGGAGCGCGTCAACTGGTCGACCGTGAGCGGCGGAGACCTTCCGCACCACGTCGTCTTCACTCCGGAGTTTGCAGACAACTGCGTCGGTGTGGAACTTGGCCCAGGCGGCAAGCGCCGGAAGACCAAGAAGAGCGCCTGAGGGCTCCTTTCCTACAAGAGCGAAAGCATCGTCCGGACGACGTTCTCGACGGTGAAGCCGAACTCTTGGAAGAGCCTCTCGGCTGGCGCCGATGCCCCAAAACGGTCTATGCCGACATGAGCCCGCGCGTATCGGCTCCATCCCAGCGTCGTTCCGGCCTCGATGCTCACCGTCGGTAAGTCGGTGGGTAGCACGCTCTTTTTGTAGCCCTCGTCCTGCGACTCGAACAGGAACCAAGACGGCATGGAGACCACCCTGACGTGCTTGCCCTGCTTTGCCAGCGCGGACTGCGACTCGAGCGCAAGCGAGACCTCGCTGCCGGTCGCCACGAGGCACCCGCACTCGTCGCCGTTCGCCCTTGAGACGACGTAGGCGCCGCGTTCCGCCGGATGGCCGGGCTCCGGCGCGGGTGAGACTGGTGGAACGTCCTGTCTGGTCAGAAGGATCGCTGAGGGTGTGCTTTTCGACTGCATGGCGATGCGCCAACAGACGGAGGTCTCGTTGCCGTCTGCGGGCCTCATCACGTTGAAGTTCGGGATCATGCGCAGCGACATCGTCTGTTCGATCGGTTGGTGCGTGGGCCCGTCTTCGCCTAGACCTATCGAGTCGTGAGAAAAGAGGAAGATCGACGGGCACTCCATCAGAGCAGCAAGGCGGAGCGAGGGCCTGCAGTAGTCGCTGAAGATGAGGAAAGTGCCTCCGGCGGCGCGCATCCCCCCGTGGAGGGTCATGCCGTTGACCGCCGCCGCCATTGCGTGCTCGCGCACGCCGAAACTGATGTTGCGCCCGCGGGGTGAGCCCGGTTGCATCTCGCCGCCGTCCTTGATTGTCGTCTTGACGCTTCCCGCCAAGTCTGCACAACCTGAGACGAACGTCGGAACGCGCTGGGCCACTGCGTTGAGCGCTTTGTGGCTCGCGTTGCGCGTAGCGATCGGGTCAGCAAACGCCGGAAGGTCGCCACATGCAGGTAGACGGCCAGAGGCGATGTCCTTGAACTCCTGGCCCATAGCGAGGTTTGCGCTCGTGTACGCCTCTATGCGCGCCTCCCAGTCAGCCTTCAGTTCGTCGCCGCGCTTCACCGCTCGGCGGCAGTACGAGAGCGCCTCCGGATCGACATAGAAGTCTTCCTCCGGGATACCGAGCGCCTGTTTGGTGAGTGCGACCTCCTCCTTGCCGAGCGCCGAGCCGTGAGAGAGGGCCGTCCCAGCCTTGTGCGGGCTACCGTAGCCGATGACCGTCCGACAGACTATCAGACTGGGTCGGTCGTCGACCTGCTTCGCCTTGCTGATCGCCGCGTCTACCGCGTCTACGTCGAGCCCGTCCACCGACTGTACGTGCCACCCGACCGCTTGGAACTTGGCCGCGGTGTCGTCGGTGAACGTCAGTTCGGTCGAGCCGTCGATCGTGATGCGGTTAGAGTCATAAAGGACGATGAGCCGGCCGAGGCCCTGGTGTCCGGCGAGCGAGCAGGCCTCTTGCGCGACGCCCTCCATGAGGTCGCCGTCTGAGGCGATGACATAAGTGAAGTGGTCGACGACCTCGCTGCCGGGCGTGTTGAACCGCGCCCCGAGGAAGCGTTCGGCCATCGCCATGCCGACGGCGGTCGAAATCCCTTGGCCGAGAGGGCCCGTCGCCATCTCCACCCCAGGCGTGAGGTTGTTCTCCGGGTGGCCCGGCGTGCGGCTTCCCCACTGTCGGAACTGCTTGATGTCGTCCAGTTCGAGGCCGTATCCGTAGAGGTAGAGCAGCGAGTAAAGGAGCATGCTGCCGTGCCCTGCCGAGAGGACGAACCGATCGCGGTCGAACCACTTGGGATCCGAAGGACAGTGCTTGAGGTGGCGGTCCCACAGTGCGAAGGCCATAGCCGCCGTGCCGAGCGGCATACCGGGGTGTCCCGAGTTCGCTCTTTGGACCGCGTCGATGCTGAGGCCCCTAATCGTGTTGATACAAGCGAGGTCGGTGGAAGCGCGCGACGGAACCACGGACGAATCCTACCCGTCGTAACTAGTGGGTCAGGTAGCCTTTTCCCCTATGTTGGCCGCGGTCGCCCTCGCGATCTCGCTCTCCACACCGAACCTCGGAGCGTGGTCTGTCAACCCGAACAATACGCTGTTCTGGGCCGGTCAGCCGTACCTGCCGATAGGCGCCCGGGTCTCGGGCGACAAGGAGTCGATCCAGCGGGCGATCGATGCCGGCGTTCGCGACCTGATCGTGGAACTGCCGATCAACGGTGCGGGATGGGACGATGCAATTTCGATCCTCAAGGCTTCCAACGCACGCTGGTTCCTGGCTGTGTCGTCTGCTGCCCCAGCCGCGCTCGGCACGGCCGTCGAGCCACAGGGCTACCGGCTTGATATTGAGGGGAAACTCGACGTCGACCTGCAGTTTCCTGGAGCAGAGAGCGTTTTCGCGCTCATCGCCGACAAGAGAACGGCGCTGACGCGATGGTACAAGACGATCCCCACGCCGGACGGACGGTTGAAGACAACCTTCGACTCGCAGGTCGAGTCGCCGCACGTGCTGTTGCTCTACCCGGTCGTCCGAGACCTGCAGACTCCCGACTTTTGGGAGGGCTTCGACCGAATGCGCGACACGCTGCTCGACACGCTGAAAGCCCACGACCTCGGCCCTGGCTTCCGGGGGATCATCGATCCGATGGGTTCAGTCGCCCGGTTCCCGACTCCGGACATCATGTTCGTGCCGCGTTCGCCGATCTTCGCGATGGAGATGGAGTCGTTCCTGAAGGAGAAGTACGGCGCGGTCAGCACGTGCGTCCGGGCGTGGAGCATCGGTGCGCACGATCTGGAGACCTGGCAGCAACTGAGCCGCCTCGTCCCGCTTTGGTCTGAGACCAAGGGGGTCCAGAGCGTGTGGGACCCGGTCACCGACAAGATCTATCCGAGCGACCGCCAGAGATCGACGATATGGGGCGACATTCGCATGGTCCTGCACACGACGGCCGTGCGGCGGTTTTCGCGACTGATCCAAAGCATCCACGGGATCGTGGACGTGCCTGTCCTTCAGACGTGGGGCGGTTGGACCGGACCGTACGATAGCCAGCAGGCGGGGACTGCCGGTATTGGGTGCGAGATCGAAGCAAGCAACGTCAACGACGTGATCGAGGGCGCCAGCAGGCCAGCAAGTACCGTACTGCAGGGCGGTTTCGACCAAGTCATGATGGTCACCGACCTACGTGTGAACCAGGGTGCGCGGCTGGACATCTCCTCGGCAATTTCGGAACTAGGCGGCATGGGTGCCCGCGGCTGGTTCGTGCGATCCGACGATCCAGCCGTGCTCCAAGAGGTAGCGGACATCGCCAAAAAGCACGCGAGCGACACGAGCGACTCGGAGTGGAAGCCGAAGGCCTTGTTCTTCCCTGAGGGTGCGCACAACCCCGCGATGCCCGTCCGGCTCTTCGGCGGCACGTGGATGCTGCCCTCGCCAGCGGCTGGCAACAGGCTCGACTTCGGCTCACAGTTGCGCGGCTACTATTACGACGGTCCGCCGCACCCGTACACTGTGATCTGGGCGAGCGGTGACCCGGTCAAGACAAAGCTGTTCGTCTCCGACCCCAAGGCGCTGAAGGTCGAGGCGATGGACGGCAGCGAAGTGCGGATACGGACAAGGAACGATTCGGTGGAACTTGAGATCACCGACGTGCCGCTCGTGTTCTCGGGAATCGACGACGTTCCTATTCCTGACGTTTCTTACTCCGAACTCTCCCTGAACACCGCCGCGCTCTTCAGCAACTTCGAGGCTCTCGTCGATCCGGGAGGAGAGCAGCAGTACCTGTTCGCGGAAAACGCCAACGCGTTCAAGCGCAATCCTGCGGGAGGGTTCTTGTCTCTCACCAAACAGTTCTATATGCTCGCTCCGCGGGCAGCGCCCTATCTGTGGATCGAGGCGGAGACGAGCCGCGACACCAATTTTGGCGAAGCGAAGTTCGTTCCCGGCGCCTCTTCGGGCAGCGCGCTCGTGCTCGAGTCAAAACTACCGACGTCCAGCGGCTACTACGCGACCTACCACGTCAGGCCAAAGATCAAAGGATCGCACGAGATCTGGCTCGCCGCGAACATCCCTCCCGACCTGCGCGACAAGGTGTCCATCCTGGTGGGAACGACCGTGCTACAGGTGCAGTCGAGCCCTATCGAACTCTATGGGCTTGGGTTCGGTTGGTACAAGTTTGGTAGCGCAGACATAGACGGAGACACGGACATTCGCATCAACGTGTTTTCCGCTGCTGCGTCGCCGATCGACATCGACGTGCTGGTCGCAAGTCCGAAGCCGTTCCATCCGGACGGCGCAGAGATGCCGCTAGATTTCCTGAATCCAGGATCCTAGAGATTGCCTTTGAACGGGTTCTTGCGCTTCTTGCGCTCGACCACCCAGAGTCTCTGTTGCTCCTTGAAGAGAGACTCGTCCAGTTCGATCAAGCCGTAGACGCACCGCTTGCGCCCCGTGCGCACGGCCCAGCCCGCGTCGCCGTAACTGTAGTGCCACCACTCGTCGCGACAGTTGCTGAAGCCAACGCCTAACATCGTACTAAGAAGAAGGTCGCGGTTCCTTCGCGCGGCCGGACTGAGGCCCCTGACGTAGGTCGGGCCGGACTCGAACCTCTCGAACGGCGAGGTTACGTCGTACGGCTCATTCTTCTTGTCCACCAGGTAGACGTCGACGGCCGCCCCCGTGCAGTGGCCGGGGGGCGCCTTCTGGTCGACGGGTGCGACCCATCGGTTGATCGTGCGCCGAAGGGTCGCGTAATCGATGTCTGGTTTGACCTCTAGGAGCGACTTGGACATGAACTCGTAGATGAGCCTTTGCCGCTCTAGTGGCCGCCATCCCTCCGTGAGACTGAGATAGTAGCCCTTGGGGAGAGAAGCCGCCGCCCGCTTGAGCATCTCGGCGACGGTCTGACGCACGTAGGGGATGGTCGCCTTGCGGAAGATACGAACCTTGGGAACGGCCTTCCTAATGTCGACCAGAGGCTCGCCGTTGTCCTTCTCAACAATCCTGTTCAGGGCGGCGATCGGCTCTGGCCGGCCCTTGGAGCGGTCCCAACTCATTTCCCGATGAGTATGAACAGAAGGGCGAGGGCGGTCAGGGACTGCAGCAGCGTGTTGTCGCGCGCCTTGTGGCCATCGATGAGGACCCTGTCGCCCGCTTCGAGCGGTGGATCGGCGACGGCACCTGAGACGAGTTTGTCGTAGTCGTAGACGGTCGGGGTGCTCCCTCTAATGAGCCGAATCTTGTGCCTTTCTGCGTCGTTGCGCATGCCTCCCCCGGCCGCGATGGCCTGCTTGAGCGTCATCCCGGGCTTGAACTCGATAAAGCCGCCCTTCATGACAGCGCCGTTGACCTGCACGTAGCGGCGCTCTTTGACGAGGTCGACGATGATGCGGTCCCCCTCTTGGACCGCGACGTCGTTAGTCGCCTTGGTCATATCGATGGTCCTTGTGCTCTGGCCCTTGCGCTCCAGTTTGACGGCCGTCTGCACGGCCATGTCCGCGTAGCCGCCGGCCTTGGCGATGGCCGAGCGCACGGTCATGCCGCGCGCGTAGGTGACGCCGCCGGGGTTGACGACGCCGCCGAGGACGATGACGAGCCCTGGCGCGCTCTTGGTGTAGAAGGTGACCGTGTCTCCAGGCTGGAGCGGCGGGTTGTTGTCGTTGGTCGCGGGGTCGAACCTCGTGAAGTCGAAAGTGAGCGACTTGCCGTCCTTGGAGCGGACTTCGATGCGCGTGAGGTCCGTGTCGGGCAGGGGCTGCGCCGTGCGCACGATGTCGGCCAGGCGGATGCCCGGCCTGTACGGCTCCTGCCCCGTCGCCTTGACAGTGCCCTTGAAGGTGATCGGCTCGACGGTGGCCTCAACGATCTTGATCTTCACCGTCGCCTGACGCAGGATGCGGTCGTTGACGAGTTGGTCGGAGACCTTCTTGGCGGCCTGCTCTTCTGTCAGGCCCTCGACCTTGACCGCACCGATGAAGTCGACGAGGATGACGCCCTGGTCGGTGACTTTGTACTCTTTGTTGAGCGTGGATTCCTGCTCGCAAGTCATGCGCAGCGTGTCGCCGACCTTGATCTTGGTGTCTTGGGCGAGCGCGAGTGCGGACGAGAT
>OBLQ010000116.1_pt1 | contig 26586 bp, 29 predicted proteins | sample 1519881 | NCBI WGS metagenome assembly OBLQ01 (sample SAMN01911456, study PRJEB22533) | soil metagenome | biome: Soil | place: Malaysia | collected 2012-04-30 | depth DG_metagenome m | reverse complement strand
ATTAAAGTGGTACGTGAGCTGGGTTTAGAACGTCGTGAGACAGTTCGGTCCCTATCTACCGTGGGCGTTGGAGAATTGAGAGGATCTGTCCTTAGTACGAGAGGACCGGGATGGACGAACCTCTAGTGTATCTGTTGTCCTGCCAAGGGCATTGCAGGGTAGCTACGTTCGGAACGGATAACCGCTGAAGGCATCTAAGCGGGAAGCCGGCCTCAAGATTAGTTCTCCCGGAGCTTTAAGCTCCCTAAAGGGCCGTCGAAGACTACGACGTTGATAGGCTGGGTGTGGAAGTGCAGCAATGCATGGAGCTGACCAGTACTAATTGCCCGTGCGGCTTGACCATGCAACGTTAAGACATTGGTTGGATAATCACGAATAAGCCAGCTTGATACCAGTTTCCTGGTGTCCATAGCGTGGAGGAAACGCCTGATCCCATCCCGAACTCAGAAGCTAAGCTCCACAGCGTCGATGGTATTGCAGGGGTCCCTGTGAGAGAGTAGAACGATGCCAGGAATTTAACCAAACCCGCCGTTGAGCATATGCTCCGGCGGGTTTTTTTATTTCCACTTTCGGTTTCCCGCTTCGGGAGACCATTACTCAACAATGGTTTTGCTCGATTGTTTCGGCACCAAATCAGGACTAAAATTGTCCTACTTTCGAGGTGGCGTATGCTGAGGCTGACAAAACTGACGGATTACGGGATTTTGCTGATGACGCATATGGCGTCTTCCAAAGCGGAACTGCATTCGGCCGGCGGTCTGGCTGAGGCGACGCATGTGCCGTTACCCACGGTGAGCAAGATTCTGCAGATGTTGCTGCATCAGGGGCTGCTGGAATCGATCCGTGGTCCGCGTGGCGGCTACCAGCTGGCGCGTTCGGCCGACAGGATCAGCGTACGGGAAATCATTCATACCTTCGAGGGTTCCATTGCGCTAACCGAATGCAATCTTGAGGATGGCGAGTGCGAGCAGTCGGCGGTTTGCTCGACCAGCAACAACTGGAAGCGTATCAATCTCGCCGTCAGCCAGGCGCTGGAGTCCATTTCACTGGCCGATATGACGCAGCAGGATTTCATGCCGGTGTTTCGTCTGCAGCGTGCGATTGGTTTGACGGCGGTACAGTCATGAGTGAAACAGCCAAATCTTTGCCGACACCTGAATCGCTGACATCCCGCGAATACACGGCCGGATTCGTCACCGACATCGAGCAGGAGACGCTGCCGCCGGGGCTCAACGAGGATGTGATCCGCCATATTTCGTCGATGAAACAGGAGCCGGCGTGGTTGCTGGACTGGCGCCTGGAGGCATTTCGCCACTGGCTGACTATGATCGAGCCGCACTGGGCTTATGTGCAGTATCCGGCCATCGATTACCAGGCGATTTCTTATTATTCGGCGCCTAAAAAGAAGGGCGACGGCCCGAAGAGCCTCGACGAGGTCGATCCGAAATTGCTGGAAACCTATGCCAAGCTTGGCATTCCGCTGCGCGAGCAGGAGATGCTGGCGGGCGTGGCGGTCGATGCCGTCTTTGATTCGGTATCCGTTGCAACCACCTTCAAGGAGAAGCTGAAGGACGCCGGCGTGATCTTTTGCCCGATATCTGAGGCAGTGCGCGACTATCCAGAGCTGGTTCGGCAATACCTTGGCACCGTCGTGCCGACCACCGACAACTTTTATGCTGCACTTAATTCGGCGGTGTTCACCGACGGTTCCTTCGTCTACATCCCGAAGGGTGTCCGCTGCCCGATGGAGCTCTCGACCTATTTCCGTATCAATGCCTCCAACACCGGCCAGTTCGAGCGTACGCTGATCATCGCCGATGAGGGCTCCTACGTGAGCTATCTGGAGGGATGTACGGCACCGTCGCGGGACGAGAACCAGTTGCATGCCGCCGTCGTTGAGCTGGTGGCGATGGATGATGCACGCATCAAGTATTCGACAGTGCAGAACTGGTATCCGGGCGACGAGAACGGTGTCGGCGGCATCTACAATTTCGTCACCAAACGCGGCGACTGTCGCGGAGCGCGCTCGAAGATCTCCTGGACGCAGGTGGAAACGGGTTCGGCAATCACCTGGAAATACCCGAGCTGTGTCTTGCGCGGCGACGATTCGGTGGGCGAGTTCTATTCGGTGGCACTGACCAAGATGCGCCAGCAGGCCGATACCGGTACGAAGATGATCCACCTTGGCAGGAATACGCGCAGCACAATCGTCTCCAAGGGTATCTCGGCAGGTCATGGCCAGCAGTCCTATCGTGGACTTGTGCGTATCGCCAAGTCGGCGGAAGGAGCGCGCAATTATACGCAGTGCGACTCACTGCTGATCGGCGACAAGTGCGGTGCCCACACCTTCCCCTATGTCGAGGTGAAGAATCCGACGGCGACAATGGAGCACGAGGCGACCACATCGAAGATCGGCGAGGATCAGCTCTTTTACTGCAAGCAGCGCGGCATCTCCGAAGAGGATGCGGTCAATCTGATCGTCAACGGCTTCTGCAAGGATGTCTTCAACGAACTGCCGATGGAGTTCGCGGTGGAGGCAAACCGCCTGATGGAAGTGAGCCTCGAAGGCGCAGTCGGTTAATCGAATATCTGGAATCAGGAATAGAAACATGTTGAAAATCGAAAACCTGCACGCCGCAGTCGACGGCAAGGAGATACTGAAGGGCATCAATCTCGAGGTCCGTCCCGGCGAGGTGCATGCCATCATGGGGCCGAACGGTTCCGGCAAGTCGACACTCTCCAATGTTATCGCCGGCCGTGATGGATATACGGTGACGAAAGGGGGTATTTCCTGGAATGGCAATGATTTGCTCGCCATGGCGCCGGAAGAGCGCGCCTGGGCCGGGGTATTCCTGGCTTTCCAGTACCCGGTCGAAATTCCCGGTGTGAATAACGTTTATCTGCTGAAAGCCGGTGTGAACGCCAAGCGCAAGGCGCAGGGACTGCCGGAACTGGATGCGATGGATTTCATGCAGCTGGTGCGCGAAAAGGCGAAGCTTGTGGAGCTTGATCCGGCATTCCTGTCGCGCGGCGTCAATGAAGGCTTCTCGGGCGGTGAGAAGAAGCGTAACGAGATATTCCAGATGGCGGTACTTGATCCGAAGCTGGCCATTCTCGACGAAACCGATTCGGGTCTTGATATCGATGCGTTGCGCGTGGTGGCGAGCGGGGTGAACAAGCTGCGCAATGCCGAGCGGTCGATCGTCATGGTGACGCACTACCAGCGGTTGCTCGATTATATCGAGCCGGATGTGGTGCACGTGCTGGCCGACGGAAAGATCTTAAAGACTGGTGACAAGCATCTCGCACTGGAGCTGGAGAAGCGCGGCTACGATTGGGTACGTGCCGAGGCGGCTGGTGGGGCTACGGCATGACGAGCGCTGTGCAGTCCCTGCGCGACGCCGCCTGGCAGATGTACGAACAGGCGGGGCTGCCGACGCTCAGGAGCGAGGACTGGAAATACACCGATCTTGCAAAAATGAAGGCGGCGCTCGGCGAGGAGTGGTGGAAGCCTGCCGAGATCGACAGCGCGTCGCTGATCGATCTCGCCGAGATGGAGCGCTTGGCTATCCCGACGCTGGATGCCTATCGCTTGCTGTTTGTCGATGGCCGTTTCCACGAATCCCTGTCCCACAAGCCTGCCGGTATCGAGATTCTGCCATTGGCGGAGGCGATTCGGGAGAATGCCGACCTGGCGGGTGAGCTGCTGCGGGTTGACGAGACGTCACCCACGTATACTGGTCTCGTTGCCGCGAACAGTGCACTGGCTGCGGACGGTGCTTGTGTGCGTATCAAGGCGGGTATCGTGCTCGACAAGCCGTTGCTGATCCAGCACGTCGCCGGTCGTCCTGGGGCGGCGCATATCTGCCATGGTCTATGGCTGGGTGAGCGGTCCGAGGCGCATGTCATCGAGCATTATTGCGGTGTCGGCGAAACAGCGCGCCTGACGCATGCTGTCACCCGGGTCTATCTCGAGGCAGCTGCCGTGTTGCGGCACGACCGGTTGCAAATGGAGCAGCCGCATCACTATCACCTCGGGCGGTTGGAGGTGACGCAGCAGCGTGACAGCAGTTTCGAGTCGCACTCCATTGCATTGGGAGCCGCCCTGTCGCGGGTCGATCTCTCCGTGCTGCTGGCAGGCCAGGGAGCCTCATGCCGGCTCAACGGCCTTTACCTGATCGGCGGCCGCCAGCATGCCGACCACCACACGCGCATCGAGCATGCCGCGCCCTACTGCACCAGCCGCGAGCATTATCGCGGCGTAATCGACGAACGGGCGCACGGTGTATTCAACGGCAAGGTGATTGTTAACAAAGGGGCGATCAAGACCGACTCGGCGCAATCCAATGCCAACCTTCTGCTGTCGAAGTTCGCCGAGGTGGATGCCAAGCCGGAGCTGACCATCGACAACGACGATGTGAAGGCGGCACACGGCTGCACGGTCGGCCAGCTCGATAAGCGCCAGTTGTTCTACCTGAAGTCACGTGGTCTTTCCGAGGTGGATGCCAGGCAGGTGCTGACCTTTGCCTTTGCCGATGAGGTGCTGGCGAGCCTGAAGCTGCCGGCCGTTCGACGTTTCGTAGAGCGGGCGGCCTTCGCACGTCTGCCGCACAGTGACGGACTGGAGGAGATGCTTGCATGAGTTTTGATATTGCAGCCTTGCGTGCCGAATTCCCGGTGCTGCAGCAAGAGGTGTACGGCAAGCCGCTGGTCTATTTCGACAATGCGGCGACGACCCAGAAGCCGCTGGCTGTGATCGATGCGCTGCGCAGTTATTACGAGCACGACAACGCCAACATCCATCGTGGCGTGCATGCGCTCTCCGAACGTGCCACGGCCGATTACGAAAACGCCCGCGACAAGCTGCGGCGTTTGATCAACGCGGCATCCAGCCGCGAGATCATCTTCACGCGCGGTACCACCGAATCGATCAATCTGGTGGCCAGTTCGTGGGGCAATGCCAACGTGCGGGCAGGCGACGAGATCCTGATTTCGGAGATGGAGCATCACTCCGATATCGTGCCGTGGCAGTTGCTTTGCGACCGCACGGGGGCTTCGCTGGTGGTCGCGCCGATCGACGATCACGGCGAGTTGATCATGGACGAGTTCAGGGCGCGGCTCTCCGAGCGCACGAAACTGGTCGGCATCGTCCACCTTTCCAATTCGCTCGGCACCATCAATCCGGTGGCCGAGATCATCAGGCTTGCCCATGCGGCTGGAGCCAGGGTGCTGGTCGACGGCGCGCAGACCGTGGCGCATCTGACGGTCGACGTGCAGGCGCTCGATGCCGATTTCTATGTAACCAGCGCACACAAGATGTATGGCCCGACCGGGGTGGGGATTCTCTATGCCAAGGAGGCGCTGCTGGATGCGATGCCGCCGTATCAGGGCGGCGGCGACATGATCTCCTATGTCACTTTCGAGAAGACGCAGTACAACGAGCTGCCCTACAAGTTCGAGGCCGGTACACCCAATATCGCCGGCGGTATCGGTTTCGGCGCGGCCGTGGACTGGCTGGTGGCGAAAGGCGTGGAGAATCTTGCCGGTCATGAACAGGCGTTGCTGGCCTATGCGACGCAGAAGGCCGAGACCTTCGACGGCCTGCGCATCATCGGCACGGCGACGGAGAAGGCGACAGTGCTGTCGTTCACCCTTGCCGGCATTCATCCCCACGATCTCGGCACCATTCTCGACCGCGAGGGGGTGGCGATCCGCGCCGGCCACCACTGCACGATGCCGGTGATGCAGCATTTCCGTCTGCCGGCCACGGCGCGGGCGTCGTTTGCAGCCTACAACACGATCGAAGAGATCGATGTTTTGTTCGTGGCGCTGGAGAAGGCACAGGCATTGTTGACATAGTCATGTTTCCGTGCAGTGTTCGGCAGGCTTGCATGGCAGTGCAATCCTTGGGTGCGGGTGATGACAATGCGCAACGACAGTCCGGTCAAATGGGATTTGTTTGTCAGGGTTTTTCACTGGAGCCTGGTGCTTTTCTTCGCCTTGGCCTATCTGAGCGGTGATTTCAACGTCGAAGATCTGCACGGCTGGTTCGGTTATGTGATCACCGTGCTGATCGTCGGACGCTTCGTCTGGGGTTTTGCGGGCAGTGCGAATGCGCGTTTCGCAAACTTTATCTATTCGCCCGCCGAGACCTTGGCCTATTTCGCCAGCGTGATCAAAAACAATCCCAGGCATTATGTAAGCCACAACCCGGCCGGCGCACTGATGGTCTTCGCATTGCTGGCATCTCTTGTGGCGCTGGTCGCTTCGGGCCTGCTGCTCGAGGACTGGGGTGAGTACGAAGGTCCGCTGTGGGCCATGCACGTGTCGATCGGCGATGCCTTGGGGCATCTGGCGAAGTATGTGCACAAGGCTTTGCCGGAGATCCTGCTGGCCATGGTCGGGTTACATATCCTGGGTGTTGTCGTTGCAACGCTGCAGCACCGGGAAAATTTTGTGCATGCCATGTGGTATGGACAGGAAAAGCCGCGCGACTAAAATTCGTCGGCTACTTTGCCGGCGTTTTCGTCAACGGCTGCAATATCAATAGGTATAAGGATAATGAAATGAGACGGACATACTATGCCCTCGCAGGTGCGGTGATGATGGTCATGGGTACAGTCGCGGAAGCGGCGGCCGGTGACACGGCGACCGGCAGCCTGAATTTGTATCCCTCGTTCTACGACAGCAGCCTGATCCAGCTTGCCCAGAACGATACCGGCACGAAGTCGGATGCGTCGGTAAGCCAGGAGGAGCCGTTCCATGAGTCGGCGTTTACGGCCAACAAGATGCACGGTTACCTGGGTATCGCCTCGCTGACCGCCGCACTGCTGGCCGGTGTGTCGGCACCGGATAATGAAGGTGCAGTTGCTGGTCAGCCCATCAAGAAGGGTTTCCATCACTATGCCGGCCTCACGGCTGCCGCCCTCGGTGGCGCCGCGGTGGTTTCGGGCCTGATGCTGCATGCCGATGACATCACGCCGGATTTCCTCGATCCGGATACCGCCCACATGATCCTTGGAATCCTCGGTACCGCTGCCTATGTCTATGCCGTTTCGAAGGGTCCGAAGGTGACGGGCAAGGGTGCTGGCGGACACGCGGCAGCCGGCATGGCGGGTGCCGCTCTGATGGCGACCGCGATCTACCTGGAGTTCTGAGATGAAAAAGCGACTGTCTACATGGATTCTGCCGATGATTGTGGCCGTGGCCGGCTTTTCGGTTGTCGCCTTTGCAGCGGGCAATGTCATTCCCCAGATGCTGAGCCAGTACAAGGCTGAGGGAGCCAAGGATTTCTCGGCGGCCAGGGGCGAGGCTTTCTGGACGAAGAAGCACGATTCGACCGATCCTGAGGACAACAAGCCGCGCAGCTGCACCACCTGCCATGGCACCGACCTGAAAAAGGCCGGCAGCCACGTGAGGACGGGCAAGGTGATCGATCCGATGGCCTTCTCGGTCAATTCGGAGCGCTATACCGATCCCGACAAGATCGAGAAATGGTTCCTGCGCAACTGCAAGTGGACGCTCGGTCGCGAGTGCACCGCCCAGGAAAAGGGCGATGTGCTCACCTACCTGGGTGCCCAGTAACTGCATTCAATTCAACGGAGCGAGAAAGGAAATATGAAAAAGACACTACTGCTGCTGATTGCCGCTGCCATCTATGTGCCTACCGCAATGGCCGGTGACTTCCTCGGAATTTTCCCCCGCCATACGGGTGTGGAGCCGGTAACCAACAAGCTGTATTCGGATAGCTGCGGCGAATGCCACTTTGCCTATCAGCCCGGCTTGCTGCCGGCGCGCTCGTGGCAGAAGCTGATGGAGCCGAAGTCGCTGGAGGACCATTTCGGCGAGAACGCGGAGATGTCGGAGAAGGATCGCGTCGCCGTGCTCGAGTTCCTGACCGAGTACTCGGCGGATTCGACGATCCGTTACAAGCGCTCGATCAAGATCCGCCGTTCGATTCCCGACGAAGAGGCGCCGATCCGTATCACGGAAGTCCCCTACATCAAGAAGAAGCATGAGGATATCCCTCGCAAGATGGTGCAGGACAACCCCAAGGTTCGTTCCCTCTCCTACTGCAACCGCTGCCATACGCAGGCTGCAAAGGGCATCTTCCAGGAGGATACTGTCGATATCCCGAACTTCCGGGACTGGAAAGATCTGATCGATTGATGGTTGTTTCCCGGTAGCGGGGTTGCATTCGGTCACAGTCATTCATGGCATCGCCAGGGTTCGCTATGCGGGCCCTGGCGGTTTGCTTTTTCGGGCGGTGCAGGTCACCGGCTGTCTGGATGGGCTGTGTCGCACGGATGCCAATGAAAACAGAATGGGATTAAGCGCTTAAAAAATAGGTCGTTTGGGCCTAAAGTTGACGGCTACGATGTGAGGCCAAAGCGTGTTTGAATTACGAGACCTGTATCAGCAAGTGATCGTCGATCACAACAAGAGCCCGCGCAATTTCGGCAAGCTGGCCGATGCCAACCGGGATGCCGAGGGGTACAACCCGCTGTGCGGCGACCGGCTGCATATCTATCTGAAAGTAAATGACGACGGCCTGATCGAGGATGTGTCGTTCGAAGGCGAAGGCTGCGCAATATCGATGGCCTCCGCATCGCTGATGACCGAGGCGCTGAAAGGCAAGCCGCTGAAGAGTTTCCCGCCGCTGTTCGATGCCTTCCAGCATATGGTGACCTCGGACCTGGCCGAAGCCCCGGATGAGGAGCATCTCGGCAAGCTGGCCGTGCTCGCCGGCGTGCGCGAGTTCCCCAGCCGTATCAAGTGCGCCATTCTCTGCTGGCACACGATGAAGTCGGCGGTCAAGGGCGACCATACGATCGCCAAGACGGAGTAGACGAATGTACGGCGAGTTCGTCACCACGACACGCGATGTCGATGCGGTCCTGATCCCGCTCGGTACACCCGTGACCATTCCTGCCGGTTCTCAATTGCGCATCACCCAGGAGCTGGGCGGCTCCTTCACCGTGGCGGTGGCCGGCAACCTGGCACGCATCGACGGCAAGGATGCCGATGCACTGGGGATTGATAGCATTGAAGCGGAGATCGAGCAGAAACCGAAGACGGCAAACGGTCCGGTCGACGAAGAGGAGCTGTGGGGGGTGCTGCGCACCTGCTACGACCCGGAAATTCCGGTCAATATCGTCGATCTTGGACTGGTTTACGATTGCCATGTGGTCGATACCGACGACGGCGGCAACCATGTCGAGATCATCATGACACTGACAGCTCCCGGCTGCGGCATGGGGCCATTTATCGTCGATGATATCCGGCGCAAGGTGCTGAGCGTTGCCAATGTGACGGATGTGCATGTCGAGCTCGTATTCGACCCGCCCTGGGACCGTTCGATGATGACCGACGAGGCCAGGCTGCAGCTGGGAATGTTCTAGGAGGATACAATGGCGGAGTGGGTGGATGTCGCACCGGTTGCCGAGCTGCCGGCCGGTAGCCGCAAGGTGGTCAATACCGAGGCGGGCGAGATTGCCGTTTTCAATCTCGACGGGGATTGCTTTGCCATCGCCGATATCTGCACGCATGACGGCGGCGAACTGGCCTCTGGCCGTTGCGAGGGCGACGAGATCATCTGCCCGCGGCACGGGGCCCGGTTCTGCATTCGCGACGGCCGCTCGCTGACGCCACCGGCCTACGAGGACATCGAAACTTTCCCGGTGCGAGTGGAAAACGGTGTCATCCAGGTGGATGTCGGCTTCTAGCCATGCAGCGCCTGATGCACTGGCTCGGTATGGAGCCGAACCCGGTCAGTCTGAAGGAAAAGCTCGTTTCCACGCTCGGAGCTTTTATCGGCATCGCTCTGACGGCTGTGATTTCACTGCATTATTTCCCGTTGCATGATGCCATGCTGATGGTCGGTTCCATGGGCGCCTCGGCGGTGCTGCTGTTCGCCGTACCGCATGGCCAGTTGTCGCAGCCCTGGCCGGCGGTCGCCGGTCAGTTGCTATCCGCTGCAGTCGGCATCAGCTGCGCGCTGCTGGTGCCGAATCCGCTGCTGGCCGCGTCCCTGGCCGTTTCTCTGGCGATACTGGCGATGCACCTGACGCGCAGCATGCATCCGCCGGGCGGAGCAACGGCCCTGATCGCGGTGATCGGCGGACCTGAGATCCATGCCCTTGGCTATGGGTATGTGCTGCTTCCTGTGGCGCTGAACGCCGCCAGCATCCTGCTGGTGGCGCTGCTTTTCAATAACCTGTTCGGCTGGCGGCGGTATCCCGCGAGCCTGTCGAGGCCGGTCACGGCAGCATTCACGCCTCCGGCGGAGGGGATCGAGCTTGCCGATCTCGAATATGCCATCCGGGAGCTGGATTCGACCATCGATGTGACCAGGGAAGAACTGCTGCAGCTCTATGCGGCGGCGAGCCGGCACAGGGGAATGCCTGACCAGGAAGGGTAGAATACCCCCACATGGTGGAGGGAACTTCAATCTGTGCTACGTTTCGTAGATGCCTGAACGTTTGACATATTCGTTAAGATCGCTATTTGGGCATTTTTTATGGGCGAGTCGCAGGCCGCATTCCAATCCCGAGCGCGCCCAAGCTGCTACGCGTCTGCTCATCGTGGGGATACCCTGCTTCTATTTCTATTTCACCGGGGCCATCGAGGCGTCCCTGATCCTGCTGGTTTACCTTGTGGTCGCCGTTGCTCTCTACGGTTGGGTCTCCTATTCCCCAAGTCCCAATACCGTCCGCAGGATTATCGGGGCGTTCGGCGATACGGGGATTCCCACGTTATGCCTGGTCTATCTGAACGGGGAAGCCGGGGCTCCGTTTGTGGCGATCTACCTGTGGGTGATCACCGGTTACGGATTCCGCTACGGCGTGCGTTACCTGATGGTTGCGACCGTTTTTTCCACCATCGGTTTCCTGCTGGTGCTCTCTTTCGTGCCTTTCTGGCAACAGCACCGCTCGGTGGTTATCGGTTATCTGATTCTGATCGTTGTCGTGCCGCTGTTCATGGCGCGGCTGATTGGCCAGCTGCATCGGGCGATCGAACAGGCCCAGGCGGCCAACCGGGCCAAATCGCAATTCGTCGCAAATATGAGCCATGAGCTGCGCACCCCGCTCAACGGTATCATCGGCATGAGCGATCTGCTGGCCAGCACCACGCTGGACAACGAGCAGCAGCGATTTACCGCCGTGATCAAGGATTCTGCCCATCATCTGCTGTCATTGATCGAACGGATTCTGGATATGTCCCGTATCGAGGCCGGCAAGATCGAGATCTCCCACGAACCGTTCGATCTTCACCAGCTGGTTGTCGGTGTGGTGGCGTTGTTCCAGCCGCAGGCGATCGAGAAAGGCATCCGGGTGGAAGCCCATATCGAGCCGGACGTGCCGTTCGATCTGGTAGGGGATCCGAGGCATTTGCGGCAGATCCTGCTGAACCTGATCGGCAACAGCGTCAAGTTCACGCACGACGGAAACGTGACGATCTACGTGGCCCGGGATGAGGTGCCGGGGGATGTGGTGGTGGTCCGTTTTGCCATAGTCGATACCGGTGTCGGGATTCCGGAGGCGGCCCAGGAGAGGATTTTCGAGCAGTTTGCGCAGGCTGACGAAAGCGTGACCCGCCGCTATGGCGGCACGGGTCTTGGCATGACTATCGCCAGGAACCTGATCCGGTTGATGGACGGTGATATCGAGCTGCAGAGCAGGGAGGGAGAAGGTACACGGATCACCTTCACGTTGCCCATGCTTCGCCGGCATGCGAGCAAACCCCGCGATCTGGCACGCATGCGTATTCTGTTGGCCGGCCGAACAGCGATCACGGGCGAGCTGAAGGCGCTCTTGCAACGCTGGGGCGCCACGCCGGTGGTGTTGCATGATCTGGCAGCCATATTTTCCGAACTGGTCGACGCCTGGGCTTACGGGCAGAGCTACCAGGTGTTGATCGTCGAGCGTGCAAGTCTGGACTTCGAGCCGAAGCGGCTCATGGAGGTTGTGCACGGCAAGAAGGGAATATCGCAAATGGATGTGATTCTGATCGATTCCGAAAACCGGCCGGATGATTATTATGCGTTGCTTGCCCAAGGCTTTGCAGCTGTTCTTCCCTACCCCCTGCAGGAATCGCAGTTATTCAACGCATTGCATGTCACGAGCATCGTGCGTCAGCCGTCCGAGGATATCATTCCGATCTCCAGTCTCACTGCCCGCAAGCAGGGCATCCGGCCGATGCGGGTGCTGCTGGCCGAAGATAATCCGGTGAATCAGGAGGTGGTCGGGGAAGTGTTGCGCCGGGCCGGTCATCGCGTGGAGATCGCGGCCGACGGCGAAGTTGCCCTGGACATGCTGGCAAGCGACGATGGCTATGATCTGGTGCTTCTCGACATGAACATGCCGAAGGTCAGCGGACTGGATGTGCTGAAGAGTTTCCGCTTCATGGATACCAGTGGCAAAGTCCCCGTCATCATGCTGAGTGCCGATGCCTTGCCGGATACCATCGAGGCGTGCAAGCAGGCAGGAGCCAACGATTATCTTACCAAGCCGATCGAGGCCTCGGCATTGCTGTCGGCAGTGTCGGGATTCGGCAAACAGGAGGCCGGCAGGGAAAGTGCCGGGCCGGCGGTAGCTGTAACGGCACCTGCGGATGACATCCTGGACGACGCTTCCCTTTCGCAGTTGTACAATCTGGTCAAGTCCGCCGACAAGCTGGCCAGCTTTATCGAATCGCTCGAATCGAGCGGTCAGGATCACCTGGCAAAGCTGAAACTTTTCAGCCAGCAGGGGAATATCACGGCGTTTCTTGACGAGATTCATGCCCTGAAGGGTGGCGCCGGCACGCTTGGAGGCGTTGCCCTGGTGCGGTTGTGCCAGGAGATCGAGGGCAAGAGATACCGCTTGTCCGGCAGCGATATGTCGGCCTATGTCGAAAAGGTCGAAGCCACTTTCCAGCAGACATGTGAAGCCCTGCACGATTATCACAGGGCCTTTCAGCCTTTGACGTAAAAGGCATGTGGACTCCGGGCATGGTATGGCCCGGAGTCCGGCATGCATTCACCTGATCAGGCCTTGGCGTTTTGCCTGCTTACCAGGCGTTCCATCATGCGCAGGTCCTTGTCACGCAGTTGCATGGCTGCATCCGCCCAGATGGAGGCAACGTCGATCAGCTCCTGTCTGGTGATCGGGTTGGTGCATTTCTTTGCTGCCCGGAAAGCCTTGATACCATTGCGAGCCTTCTCTTCACGGGAAAGGTATTCATGCACGGCATACTCGCCCTGGCCATCTTCGGCCAGAATGTCGATGACACCGATCTCGAAGAAGTATTCGGCCGAATACAAACGCCCGCTGGTGATGATCTCCTCGGCATGCTTGGCTCCAACCTTCCGCGACAGGAAGCTGTAAGCGCCGATGCCGGGGAAAAGATTGAACAGGATGTCCGGCAAGCCGAGTTTGACACTGCGTTCAACGATGAAGACATCGCTTGATAGTGCATACTCAAGTCCGCCGCCAAGCGTATCGCCCTGTGCCAGGGCGATGGTGGTAATGCCCCGGTTCAGACCGTGATGGTTGAGCATCATGGTGTCGATACATGACGTGGCGTAGCTGAACAGACCGTTCCGGTCCCGCTGGCGGATGAGGCTGGTAAAGAGCTCGAGATCGCCCCCCAGGTTGAAGATGCCGGGGACTTTCGATGCCAGGACAATGTATTTCACATCCTGCAGAGTCGGGTTGTGTTGCAGTTCGCCGAACCAGTGCTGAATCTCTCCGACCAGGGTCGGTGTGACGCACGGACGTGGTTTCGGGTGCATGTTGTACCAGGCGAGCCCGACTTCGGGTTCATACTGGATGTCCAGTGAGGAATATTCATCCTGATGTGCCAAGGGTTCCTGCCTGAGGCTGTTTTGATAGTGTTTCATATGTCGCTCCTTGCGTTTTTATATGCGGGAGGCCGAACAGAGGCGGTCTCCATGTTTTGAGGCTGACCTGTAAGGGGGCGGAAGGTCAATTCGTACAGACTCCACCTGTATCACCGAGGCATGCGCCTTGGGAGGGAAAGAGGGATAAATGTGGCGGTAAAGGTTGTCAGTTTCGATGTCGCCGGGACGCTGCTGCATTTCGCCCGTCCGGTTGCGGCGGTCTATGCCGACTTTGCCGCCCGGCACGGTATATCGTGCACCTCTGAAGAGGTCGCAGTCCGTCTGCCTGCCGTATTTGCGGCAGCATCCTCCATGGCTCCGCCGGCGGATCAGGACCCGGCCATCTATGAACGGCGCTGGTGGAGGGAAATCCTCGCCCGTTGCCTGGATGTCGCACCGGAGGACGAACGGCTGGCTTCCTGTTTTGCCGAGGTGTTCGACTATTACGCCACTCCGGCCGCCTGGCGGTTGCATCCCGGTTTGCCGACATTGCTGGGTGAATTGCGGGAGGCGGGACTCAGGCTCGCCATCTGTTCGAATTTCGACGGGCGTTTGTTCGGAATCCTCGAGCAAACCGGCCTCAGGGAATTTTTCGATGTCGTGGTCCTGCCGCGTCATGCCGGCAGGCAGAAGCCGGACGCGGCCATCTTCGGGTATATGGTCGAAACGTTCGGGGTATTGCCGGAAGAGTGCCTGCATGTCGGAGACAGCGTGGAGAATGACGCCGTTGCCGCCCGTCTGGCAGGGCTGCAGGGACTGCAATGGTCGCTGAAGCCGGAGGCCGATCTGGAGATGGCTGCGCAGCAGCTTCGCCAGTCGATGCCGGGTACTGGGCGCCCTGTATATAGGACGCCAGACGTCTGGCGAGATGTGGCGATGGCGAGGCCGGATGGCGTCGATGATCTGGAGGCTGCCCGCCGTCGCGCCGTCGCCCGCCGTCACTATACGGAAAGCGGCATGATGCCCGATCCGGATACCCTGGCCGACCATGAGCTGTTCATTCGGGGGAAGATGACCCTGGACGAGTATCAGGAGTATCTGGTTTGCAAGCACTCCGATTCGGAAAAAGGTGAGAAATAATTAGGCATTGGGCGTATTTCGGGCCTATAATCGGGTATGCTTGGCCGACGCAGTGAATTCGATGTCACGAATACGATCAACGTGACCGACGTTGACGAGGTATGCCGCGAGGTATGCCGTCTGTACGTCGCGCTTTATCCGGATGCCCCGACCGATGCGCTGCAGCAGGCCTTCACCGATATGGGAAAATTGTTCCGCGGCGAGTATCCGGGATATCTGGCCTGCGAAGCTCCCTATCACGATCTGCAGCATACCCTGGACGTCACGCTGGCCATGGCGCGCCTGCTGTACGGTTACGAGCACAGCCAGCGCAATGGCGGCCAGATCGGGCAACTGGGCGTATTGCTCGGACTGATCTGCGCCTTGTTCCACGATTCGGGCTACATCCGGCGTTCCTCGGGCGAGCGGCACAAGCATGGCGCCGAGCTGACAACGAAGCATGTCAGTCGCGGTGGCGTTTTCCTGGAAGAGTATCTGCCGACCCTCGGTCTCGGTCATGCCGCGCATATATGCACCAAGCTGTTGCACTTCACCGGCTATGAAATGCCCGTGCGGGAAATTTCGCTGGACGATCCCAGGCTGCGTCTGATCGGCAAGATGATCGGCACGGCCGATCTGCTGGCGCAGATGGCGGATCGCTGTTACCTGGAAAAATGCCGCGACCGGTTGTATCCGGAGTTTGTCGCTTCCGGCATGGCCTCGCCGGACCGTCCCGGCGGCGGCTACGCCTCGGGTGAGGAGTTGCTCAGGAAAACGCCCGGATTTTTCCGACATGTCATGGATGAGCGGCTCGATGGCGACTTCGATGGTGTCTACCGTTACATGGAGCATTTCTTCTCTGGCGGGCGCAACCTCTACATGGAAGCGATCCACAACAATCAGCAGTTCCTGGGAACAGTGATGGCCCAGGAGGATATGTCGTTGTTGCGCCGTAGTCCGGCCTGGACGCTGAACCCGGATATCCCGCCGCTCGATATCGACAAATACAACAAGTGAAAGAGCGGCAGGCATGGGCCGAGCGAAAAGGATGAAAATTACCTTCCTCGCATGGCTGATTGTCCGGAGGCGGGCATGATCGCATCCAGGTCCCCGGAGGCAAGGCAGGCGGTATTCGCCGGCGGCTGCTTCTGGTGCATGCAGCCGCCATTCGATCAGGCTCCCGGCGTACTGGCAACGGAGGTTGGTTACAGCGGCGGCAATGTGCCGAGTCCAACGTACGAACAGGTGTGCCGCGGCGATACCGGCCACCTGGAAGTGATCCGGGTGACCTACGATCCGGGGCAAATCAGTTATGCCGAACTGCTCGAAATATTTTGGCGCAACATTGATCCGACCCAGAGCGACGGCCAGTTCGCCGACCGCGGTCCGCAATACCGTACGGCCATTTTCGTAAGCAATGCCGAGGAGCGACGGCTGGCGGAGAGTTCGAAGGCAAGCCTGCAGGCTTCAGGCAAATTTGCTGCTCCGCTTGCCACGGAGATCCGCGACTCGGCACCCTTCTATCCGGCCGAGGATGATCATCAGCACTATTACCGGAAAAACACGCTGCACTACCAGCTCTACAAAAAAGGCTCCGGCAGGGCGGGGTTTATCGAACGCTACTGGGGTGGCGACGAGCACTGAACCGGGCGCTCAGGCATCGAGGCCGGCGGCATGGCCGGAGGCCCAGGCCCACTGGAAGTTGAAGCCGCCAAGGTGGCCGGTGACATCGACCACTTCGCCGATGAAGTAAAGGCCCGGCACTTTCCTGCAGGCCATGGTTTTCGACGACAGCTCGCCCGTATCGATACCGCCGACGGTGACTTCGGCGGTACGGTAGCCCTCCGTGCCGTTCGGCTTCAGCTGCCAGCAGTGCAGCGCCGCGTCGATATCGGCGATGTTTCGCTCGTTCAGCTGCTGCAGCTTCCGGTCCTGCAAGGGGATGCCGGCCGTCAGCATTTGCACCAGCCGGCGCGGCAGCCGGTGCGCCAGCGCAGTCGACAGCATGGCCTGCGGATGCCGCTGCCGCTGGTCGTGCAGGAATGCGGCAATGTCGGTATCCGGCAGCAGGTCGATCTGCAGCGTGTCACCCGGCTGCCAGTAGGACGAAATCTGCAGCATGGCCGGGCCGGAGAGGCCGCGATGGGTGAACAGCATCGCTTCGCGAAACTGCTTGCCGCGACAGCCGGCCACGACCTCGAGCGAGATGCCGGCAAGCCCGGCCAGTGCCGCTTTTTCCGGACCGGTGAAGGTGAAGGGGACAAGGCCGGGACGGGGTGGCCGGATGGCGATGCCGAATTGTTCGGCAACCTTCAGTCCGAAGTTGCTGGCGCCGATTTTCGGGATCGACAGGCCGCCGGTAGCGATCACCAGAGAGTCGCAGGAAAAATCTCCCCGGCCGGTGCCGAGACGGAATCGGCCCGGGGAGCCGGCAAGGCGTTCGATTCGCCGGATGTCGGTGCCGGTCAGCAGTTCCGCCCCTGCATTGGCGCATTCTAAGAGCAGCATGTCGACGACATCGCGCGCGGAATGGTTGCAGAACAGCTGCCCATGGTCGCGTTCGTGCCAGCCGATACCGTGGCGGTCGAGCATGGCGATGAAGTCATGGGGCGAGAATCGTGCCAGTGCGGCCTTGCAGAAGTGCGGGTTGTCGGAGAGGAAATCTCCGGCGCCGGCATTCAGGTTGGTAAAATTACAGCGTCCGCCGCCGGAAATGAGGATCTTGCTGCCGGCTTTGACGGCATGATCGATAAGCAGCACCGAACGGTTCCGGGCGCCGGCAGTGGCGGCGCACATCAGGCCGGCCGCACCCGCCCCGATGATCACGACGTCATATGTCTGCTGTGTCGGTGACGATGGCTGCATGGCGGCATTGTGGCGTTGACGGAAGCCTTCACAAGCTGCGGGTGCACGGGGTGTGGCAGGCATCGCGTTGGTCGTCGTTGATGGTCTATATTCGGGGAAGTTAAAACCCCGGGCTTCCGGCCACAGCGAGGGGGAGGAGGAAGGATGGAGGATCAGGCGAGGGAACGCAGAAGTTACGAACGGTTTCCTGTCGAACTGGATGTGGAAGTCTATGAGTTCGACAGTGCCCAGAAGCAGTATCTGGAGACCGCATCGTTACGGGATATCTCCGGGGGGGGCGCACGCTTCTCCAGCAGTTGCCCGGAGAAATACCGCGTAGGCCAGCGTCTCTATATCAGCATCGTTCTGCCGGACACCGCTTCGCGACACCCGAGTATGCAGGGTAAGGCGACCGTCGTCTGGGTGGGCGATACGGAAGACCGGGCGGGAGATCGCTGCATCGGCATTTGCATGGACGACCTGCTGGTTTTCAACCAGTTCTCGCATTCGGTGGCTGATTCGGGGGGCGGGAAATCAGCATGACCGAAAAGATCAGCGGCAGCATCCGGGATATCGTCAACTGGGTGTTCAGCCTGCTCGGTCTGATTCCCTATCTGCTGGCGGTTTATCTGGTGATTTCGCTGGATATCAACCTGACCCAGGGCCTGCTGCTGGCTGCGGCGGCGGGGTTCGTGTCGCATCTGCTGGGATTGGCGCTGCTGCGCAGCAGCGGTGACCGGCTGAGCGAACTGGCCCGGAAGGTGCACCAGGCGGTGACGGCCAAGGCTCCGGCGGTGATCGAAATGCACGGCCGGGCGCCGAAGGAGGTGGTAGATCTCAGCCACTCCTTCAATGCCCTGCTGGGCGAGCTGGAGAAGTCGCGCCGCAGTTACCGCGAAGTGACGACCAAGATGATCCTCTATGCCAAGGATATCGAGACCTATCAGCATCGCATGCAGGAGGAGGCGTTGCTGCGCGCGCGTCTGGGGCGCTATGTCAGCCATAACGTGGTCGACCAGCTGATGCGCGAGCATGCCGGCCTGCCGTCGGAAAACATCTCGCGTGAGGTGACCATCCTGTTTGCCGATATCCGGTCCTTCACCAGCCTTTCCGAAAAGATGTCTCCGGAAGAGGTGGTCACCATGTTGAACGAATACTTCGACGAGATGGTCGGCATCATTTTCCGGCATCAGGGGGTGCTCGACAAATTCGTCGGCGATGAGTTGATGGCGGTGTTCGGCATTCTGGGGGATAGTGCGCAGTCCCCGGAGAACGCCATTCGAGCCGCAGTGGCGATGCAGCAGCGTCTTGGCGAGATGATGCTGGAACGACAACGGCAGATGAAGCCGGTGTTCGGTGTCGGTATCGGCATCAACACCGGGCAGGTGGTGATCGGCAATGTCGGGTCGGAGAACCGTATGGACTACACCGTGATCGGCGATGCGGTGAATATCGCTGCCCGGCTCGAACAGATGGCCGACGGCGGCGCGGTGCTGGTCGGCGAACAGACGCGGCAGCAGGTTCCCATCGGCATGCAGGTGGTGGAGAAAGGTGTACTCAAGCTCCGCAATCGCGCCGATCCCGTGAAATGCTACGAGGTGATCAGCCGGTGAGCCGGGCAGGCCTCACGATATCCGGCCGGTCGATGCGCCAAGTTGTATTGACCTCTTTTTTGTATGGCTTTAGCAACAACCTATGAGTGAAGCCTCCCGGAAAAAGCGGCTGGAGAGCGAAACGACCTATCGGGGGATCTTCAATGCCCTTGCCGAGGCGGTCTATCTGCAGGATGCCGAGGGGCGTTTCCTCGATGTCAACGATGGCGCGGTCCGCATGTATGGCTATCCGCGCGAGCGTTTCATCGGCAACACGCCGGAGTTTCTCGCCGCTCCGGGACGGAATGATCTCGCCGCAGTGGCCAGGCAAGTCAAGGCCGCTTTCGAGGGGGAACCCCAGCAATTCGAATTCTGGGGAATCGATGCGAACGGGCGTGAATTCCCCAAGGACGTCCGGCTCTATCCGGGTGACTACTTCGGCCGGAGGGCCGTTATCGCTATCGCCCGGGATACCAGCGAACAGAGAGAGGCCGATGCGAGGCTGGCGGCTAGCGAAAAAAAGCTGCGCTCCGTTGTCGAGGGCCTGCCGGTGCCGACCGCCATCTCGCATGCCGGCAACGGCGAGATCCTCTACGCCAACACGTATCTCACGTCCATGTTCGGCATGCAGGAAAGTGAGGCCGTCGGACAGAAGGCGGAGGCATTCTATTTCGATCCGGCTGATCGCCAGCTGATCGCCGAGCGGTTACGGCAAACAGGGCGGCTGGAAGGCTATGAGGTCCGGCTCAGGAAGGGCGACGGCACACCATTCTGGGTGGAAACTTCCCTGCAACCGATCGAGTACGATGGCCAGCCGGCCTGGCTGACCGTGTTGCACGATATCGACGAGCGCAAACGTTTGGACGAGATGATCCGGAATAGTGAAATGAAGTATCGTTCGCTGTTCGATCATATGCTGGACGGCTTCGCACACTGCCGGATGCTTTTCGATGGCGACGGCCGGCCGGTGGATTTCGTCTATCTGGATGTCAACCAGCGTTTCGAGGCGCTGACCGGCCTGCGCGATGTGGTTGGCAAACCGGTCAGCGAGGTGATCCCGGGTATTCGCGAATCCAATCCGGAACTTTTCGAGATTTACGGCCGTGTCGCCGCGGGTGGCGAGCCGGAATGGTTCGAGATGCATGTTGCTCCTCTCGGCATCTGGCTTGCCATCTCGGTGTACAGCCCGCAGCCGGGTCATTTCGCCGCCGTTTTCGACAACATCAGCGAGCGCAAGCTGGCCGAGATGCGGATGCGCGAGGAGAGCGAATTCCGCCGGGTACTGATCGAAGCGGCGGCGGAGGGCATCTGCATGTGGCGGATGATCGATACCTTCCCCTATGTGGAGTTCGCAGTCTGGAACCGTCGTATGCAGGAGATCACCGGTTATACGATGCCGGAGATCAATGCGCACGGCTGGTACCAGACACTCTATCCGACATCCGAGGCCCAGGCCGGTGCCCGCGAACGCATGGCGACGGTGGCGGAGGGCGGCAGCATCCACGGTTTCGAGGTCGAGGTGATCACCCGTTCCGGGCAGGAGCGGGTATTGCGGATATCATCCGTACCCGTGACCCTGGAGGGAGGACAGACCTGGGTGCTGGCCATCATGGAGGATGTGACCGAGCATCGGGAACTGGAGTCCAACTACCGACAGATGCAGAAAATCGAGGCGCTGGGCACGCTGGTCGGCGGCATCGCCCACGACTTCAACAACATCCTGGCCGGCATGCTCGGCAATATCTATCTGGCACAGACCTTTGCCGAAAACCGGCCGCAGGTCATCGAGAAGCTGGAGATCGCCGAAGCGCTCGGCTTCCAGGCCGCCGATCGCATCTCCCAGCTGCTCACCTTCGCGCGCAAGGGGCAGGTGAATATGCAGCCGCTCGACCTGAACGGCTACCTGATGGAGTCCTTCAAGCGGGGGCTGTTGTCGCTGCCCGAGAATATTCACCTGCAGCGGGAATTCGGCGACGATGTCCTGCCGGTCCGCGGCGATGCGACCCAGATCCAGCAGGTATTGATGAACCTGCTCAGCAATGCCGGCGATGCGCTGGAGGGACGGCAGGATCCGTCGGTTACCGTGCGGCTTGGCCGCTATGTGCCGGACTCCCATTTCCGCAGCGCCCATCCCGATCTGAAGGCCGATGTCTTCGCCCTCCTGTCCATCGAGGACAACGGTACCGGCATCCAGCCGCAGGCCATCGAGCGCATTTTCGAACCGTTCTTCACCACCAAGGAGGTCGGCAAGGGTACCGGCCTGGGGCTGGCGACGGTGTACAGCATCGTACAGGGGCACGGCGGTGTGCTGGAGGTGGAGAGCGTGCCGGATATGGGGACGATGTTTCATGTCTACCTGCCGCTGATCGACGCTGGCCAGTTGCGGACAGTGGCCCGGGAGACACCCCGAGCCGTGCACGGCAACGGCGAGCTGATCCTGGTCGCCGACGACGAGCCGGATCTGCGCACCTCGATTGCCGAGGTGCTGCGCCGTCTGAACTACCATGTCATGCTCGCCGCCGACGGCAAGGAGGCGCTGGAACTTTTCAGACAGCAGCCGGACGATATCGCGCTGGTTATCCTCGATGTGGTGATGCCGAAAATGAGCGGGCCGGAAACTGCCCGGCAGATGCGTGAAACAAGGCCCACGCTGCCGGTCATCTTTGCCACCGGCTACGATGCCGGTCACGCCCTGCCCGTGGTCGACAATGCCTCGCCCGGCAACGTTCTCACCAAACCGTTCCGTATCCATGCGCTGGCCGCGAAAATCCACGAACTGCTGGCTGGCAGGTAAGGCGCTGCCGCCCCTGGAGGTGAACCATGAAACTTGATCGAATCGGCCTGCTGTTGCTGGCCGGCCTGCTCTGGGCTTCGCCTGCCGTGGCGGCGGATAACCCGTGGGATGGTTTCGACCGTAACGGCGATGGCCGCGTCACCTTCGACGAGGTGATGCAGCAGCTGGAGCCATCCATCCGCAAGGGCTTCGACGCAATGGATCGCAACCACGACGGCGCACTGTCGGCGGAGGATTTCGACGATGTGCGCGACGGTGTACGCCGGCTGCACAAATGGCTGGAGGAGATGCTCAGGCCGTTCCTGGACGAGCATCAGCAGGATGATGGCGAGCTGATCTGACTCGTAGCGTCCAGCTACTCGCCTGTCGGCAGCCAGGGCTGTCCAATCCGGCTCCTGCCGGATTGTGACTCGCGGCATCGTGCTGCGCACCTGTCGGCAGCCAGGGCCGTCCAACCCGCTCCTGCTGGGTGGCGCGCGGCGTTGCGATGGTCACCCCATCGCCTCCAGGATGCGTTTAACCGCCGCGAAATCGCTGTCTGCCAGTGCGGCTTCCGCATCGGGCCGGTAGAGGGCGGCCAGCATGTTGCCAAGCGGCGTCGGCGCCTGCAGCTCGGTGGCGGTGGCAAGAATGAAGCCGATATCCTTGGCCATGTGCCGGTAGGGGAACTGCGGCGGATACTCGTGGCGAACGAACATGTCGCGCTTGAGCTGGTACAGGCCGCAACCCAGCGGGCCGGCGAGGATGGTGTCGAGCAGCGTGGCCGTGTCCAGCCCCGCCTTCTCGCCGTAATTCACCGCCTCGGCGAAGCCGGCCATCATCGTGCCGAGCAGCAGGTTCACCGTCATCTTCATCGCCGAGCCCTGGCCCGCCGCGCCGCAATGCACCACCTTCTTGCCCATGGTCAGCAGCAGGGGCTCAGCCCGTTCGATGTCTGCGGTGTCGCCGCCGGCCAGGATCACCAGCGTGCCCTCCTCGGCGGGCATGCGGCTGCCCGATACCGGGGCATCGATCGCCGTGGCCCCCTGTGACCGCAGCAGGGTATCCACTTCGCGTGCATAGGCCGGCGGGATGCTGCTCATGTTGATCACCGTCTTGCCGGCAATGCCTGCTGTCAGCATGCCGTCAGGGCCGGTCAGCACCGCCTCGATGGCCGCCGGGCCGGTCAGCATCATGATGATCACGTCGGCGGTCTTCGCCAGTTCGCGGGGGGTGGCGGCCAGGACGGCACCGCCGTTCACGAGTTGGGCTGCCTTGGCGGCGGTGCGGTTCCAGACCGTGAGCCGGTGGCCTGCTTTAAGCAGATTGGCGGCCATGGGTTCTCCCATGATGCCGAGTCCGATAAAACCGATGGTTGGGGTCATGGCAGCCTCCTGTTCCGACAGGTTGCTGCCTGGCGGGCGGCTTGTCACCTCTTGCGCCCTTGCACAGCGGGAATTGTGCTAAGCTTGCAGTGAGATGCGGGGATGGCCCGCATCCCGAGCCGGAGGATTGCTCTGGCCGGCTTCTCGCAACCGACCGCGCAATGGATGCACGTTGCATTCCTCCAGCGAGGAGGTCGATATGTTGCAATCCCTTATTCAGATGCCGATACGCATGTTGCTGCTGACCGGGCTGTTGCTGGCCATGTCACCGGCGACGCAGGCCGCGGATATCGAGCGTCACCAGATGATCAGCGGTGTTTCCATCTATCTCGGCGTATTGCCGATCCAGATGGCGAAGAACGAGGCGGACGAACTGAAGCTGCCGAACAATGTCTACTCGCAAAGGCAGCGTTATTACGTGCTGTTCGCGTTGTTCGACGAAAAGAGCGGCCAGCGCATTGTCGATGCCGACGTCAAGGCGAGCGTACAGGCGCTGGGCGGCCTCGACTTCACCGAGAAGAAGCTGACGCCGATCCATGTCGAGAAGATGATCAGCTATGGCAATTACTTCCGCATGGCCGATCCGGATATCTACCATATCCAGGTGTGGATCACGCGGGCGGGTGAATCGAAGCCGGTGACCGCTATCTTCGTCTATCATCGGCCGAAGGATTGAGGCGGTGCGCCGCATACCTGCCGTGCTTCTGCTATGCTCAATGTCGATGCAGGCGCATGCGGGTGAATTCGTACTGAGCAGTCCAGATGTGGCCGACGGTGTCACGATTGCTGAGGAGCAGGTGTATGCCGGTTTCGGCTGCCATGGGGGCAACCTGTCGCCGGCGCTCTTCTGGAGCCAGGTGCCGGAGGGGACGCGCAGCTTCGCCGTCACCGTGCACGATTCCGATTCGCCACGTCCCGGCGGCTGGTGGCACTGGCTGCTTTTCAATATCCCGGTTGACACCGAAGGGCTGCCGAAAGGGGCCGGGACGCTCGGCCACGAGCCGGCCGGCAGCACGCAGAGCCTGACCAGTTTTGGAACCGCCGGTTACGGCGGGCCGTGTCCGCCGGCGGGCCACGGCGTGCATCACTATGTCTTCACCGTCTATGCGCTGGATACGGAGGAGCTGGGTTATGCCGCCGGCGCCTCACCCGAACAGGTGGCGGCGGCCATCCGCCGGCACGCCATCGCTTCGGCCAGCCTGACCGTCCTTTATCAACGCTAATCTGATTGCCAGCGTCACCACCGCGCTATTCCGCTTGCCGTCCTGCGACCTGCTACACTCCCGGCAGGGAGTCTCTGCAGGAGGTGGGATGATGGGAAGGTCTGCGGGTAGCGTTACAAGGATGGCAGTGCTTGGCTTCCTGCTGCTGATGTCGTGGCCGGCCGCGGCTGTCGCCGGCAACACGGTGTGGGGGTATGTCGGCAAGGATGCGTCGACGCCGGCGATGTTCGCGACGGTGGAACTGGTCGATCGATCCAGTGGCAAGGTCGTCGACGAGGCGACGACCAATTTCTTCGGCAAATACAGCTTTGCGGATGTCCGGCCCGGCAAGTACATCGTCCGGGTCGGCGAGATCGGGCGCAAGATCAGTGTGAAGTCCGGCGAGGTGCGGCTGGATATCGACCTGAGCGCACCTGGCGGCCGCATGGATTACTCGCAGGGCGGCAAGCAGGCGGCACAACCGGCCGAACAGCCAGCTTCCCGGCCATCCGGCAAGGCGCCGGCACCATCCGCTGCCGCACCGGCGAACAACCGGCAGCTGATGCAGGATATCGCCGGCACCTGGTGGGGCTACTCGGGCTCCACGGAGCGTAGCATCGGCCTCTGCCCTGACGGCAGCTACTACGATTCAGCCGAGTCGAGTTATTCGGGGCGCGGTTTCGATGCGCAGGGCAACGAGACGATGGCCTGGGGCTCGGCAGGACGGCGCGGTGGCCAGGGGAGCTGGACCATCCAGGGGGACTACAACGCCGGCATCATCAGCGTGCAGTACGGCAACGGCGGCACGGCCACGCTGCAGTACCGCCAGATCGGTGATCCGGGCTGCCTGTCGTTCAACGGTAATACGCTCTGCCGCAAGTCGAAATCCTGCCAGTAGCCGCGAGCTGCTGGCCACCTGCCGGCAGCCGAAAAACAAACGGCCGCCATTGCTGGCGGCCGTCGCTTTTCCGGGCCCGGGGGAAGGGAGGAGGGGAGGACCCGGTGGAGGGATCAGGCGTTCTGGTCGTTCTGGCGGGCGATTTCGTCGCGGACCTGCTGCATGTCCAGCGCCTTGGCCTGGCCGATGATGTCCTCGAGCGCCGCTTTCGGCAGGGCGCCGGGCTGCGCGAAGATCAGGATCTTGTCGCGGATGATCATCAGCGTCGGGATGGAGCGGATATTGAAGTGGGCGGCAAGCTCCTGTTCGACCTCGGTGTTGATCTTGCCGAACAGCACGTCGGGATGCTCTTCCGACACCGCCTCGAAGGTCGGGCCGAAGGCCTTGCACGGGCCGCACCACGGTGCCCAGAAATCGAGCACGGCGATGCTGCTGGCATCCACCTGGTCCTCGAAGTTGTCCTTGGTCAGTTCCACTGTCGCCATGTCGTCTCCTCGCCGGTCATGCCGGCCAATGACCGCACTATATATTATTAAATTCTAATATGTCAAGGTCGCATGGTTCCGGCCGGGCCAGCATTGTCGGCCGTGTACGCAATGCGACATCGGGCGACAACGGATAGAGAGGAAATACCGACTGTTTCGAGCGGCAGCTTTTTTGCTACCCCATCTCGCCGGCCACCGCGGCCGGCCAAACGATCCGAGGGAGTCATGCAATGTCGATACAAACGATCACCGCCTTTTCGGCCAAGGCCCGCAGCGACGCGGCGCTGGCCGGCAAGCTCAAGGATTGCCAGAAGCTCAGGGAACTGATCCGGCTGGCCCGTGAAGAGGGGTTCGATGTGGAGGAGGAACTCTTCTACCCGCCGAACGAGCCGCAGTTCACTGCCGATCAGCTCTCCGAGAAACTGGCCAACGCGCTGTTGCGAGCCTGATCCGCACGACCGGCGGG
>OBLQ010000115.1_pt1 | contig 26655 bp, 28 predicted proteins | sample 1519881 | NCBI WGS metagenome assembly OBLQ01 (sample SAMN01911456, study PRJEB22533) | soil metagenome | biome: Soil | place: Malaysia | collected 2012-04-30 | depth DG_metagenome m | reverse complement strand
TCGGCATCACGCCGGACGGCCCGAAGGGGCCGCGCGAGGTGGTGCAGCCGGGCACCGTGCAGCTGGCGAAGAAGACCGGCCTGCCGCTCCGCGCCGTCTGTTACGCGACGAAGCGGCACAAGCGCGCCAACTCCTGGGATCGTTTCTATCTGCCGCTGCCGTTCACACGCGGCGTCTTCGTGATCGGCGAGCCGGTCTATGCCGACAGCGATGATGACGAGGAGAATCTGCGCCGCTTTCAGCAAGCGATGGATGATGCTCAGGCCAAGGCGGACAGCTACTTCAACTAAGTATTTCTTGGCTAATTTGCTTTAGATATCCGATTCAGATAAAGCGAGCATCCTTTTACGCCGGGGATACAGTCACTATATTGCGCATACAGTTGTTGCTTTAGGGGAGAGCATGATCAAGGTCTATGGTGTATTGTACGTGCTCCTTAGTCTTATTGGTTTAGCTGATACATTTTTAGCTGGCCAATTCGGTATAGGAAATATAATTCCAGCATTCTTTACCATTCTTTATTCAATTGGCCTCTGGGGATATATCCTCAGAAAGGCGGTTTTTTCCCCTGAAGTTTGGCGCATCGCATTTTACTTTGCTTGTTTCGGAACAGTTGGCTTGGTACTTATGTCGGCAATGGGCAATACTTCCGGCGTAATTATCGGTTACGCTATTGCTGCTCTGTTCATGATCCCGCTAATTGTAGTCTTGAAGAGATATAGTAATGCGAACTTAATTTGCTGGTTCAGTCAGGATGCTTTGAATAAGGGTGAAATTCTGGCCGGCCTGTTCGATAATCGTTTAGTTATTTCGTTAAGAAAAGAAGACGAAAACAATTCACAGAGAGAGCATGTTGTCAGCATTGAAAAGAAAATAGGTAGTTATGCAGTGAAACTTCAGAAGAATCATGATGGTTCTCAGGAGGAGTACACAGAGGTTTTTCCGCATTTGGCAGCGGTCGCACAGTATATTGAGAGGGGCTCAATGATCACTGTAGAGGATCTTGCAATTTCCTTTTCCAGATAAAATTGCTTTGGCTAAGAGCAATCATTACTCACATTAGAGAATGGTCTTAAGCCAGGCACCTTCCAGTAGTCCGGCATCGACGACGACCAGTTCGTCGAAATTCCAGCGTGTCAGTACAGCTTCGATGATGGCGAGGCCCGCCACGATCAGATCGGCGCGGCCTTGCTCGATGGTGCGGATCGCCTGACGGTCGGCATGATTCATGGAAAGCAGTCGGTCGCGTAGCGACATGAAGGTGGTTTTCGGCATGCGGTGGTTGTTGATCACATTGGCGTCGTAAGGGCAGAGGTCCAACTCTACGGCGGCGAGTGTGGTCACCGTGCCGGCAGTGCCAACCAGGTGCTTCGGTACGTCGCGATTGCCCCAGAACTTTTCGACTTCCGCCAGATGTTCGTCGGCTGCCTTCAGCATGGCGGCGTAGTCGCCCTGTGAAGGCGGGTCGGTGTGCAGGAACGACTCGACCAGCCGCACCACGCCCAGCTTGCGGCTGATCGCATCGCGGCTTTTGCCATCGGCAGCACGGATGAATTCAGTACTGCCGCCGCCGATATCGAACAGCAGCATGTCGTGCCGCGTTTCCGGGGCGAGCACGGCGCAGGAACCCTGCAGCGACATGGCGGCTTCGCTGTTGCCGTCGATGATGCGGATGCGGATACCGGTACGCTCCTCGACCTCGCGGGCAAATACCTTGCCGTTTTCTGCCTCGCGCATGGCAGCGGTGGCGACGGCATTCGCCTCATGCGGCTGCACGCCATGTTGTCGGAGAATGGCAGCGAATTGCTCGAAGGCCTGCATGGCCCGCAGCATGCCCGGTTCGCCGAGGCGGCCGGAGTGGTGCAGTCCCTCGCCGAGGCGCACGATGCGGTGGCCGTAGTGCACGGTATGCCACGGTGTGGGGCCGGACTGTGCCGGTTCGGCGATCAGCATGCGGAAGGTGTTGGAGCCGATATCGATGGCGGCGGCCCGCTGCGGATGGGCGGTGGTCATCGGGTCGGGATCAGTGGGTCTTGGCGAGTTCGACGTAGTGGGCGGCGGAGCGGAGCAGGAAGGTCTTCTCCTCGTCGGTCAGTTCGCGCTTTTCGCGCGCCGGGCTGCCGGCATAGAGCCAGCCGCCCCTGAGCACCTTGCGCTCCGGCACCAGGGAGCCGGCGGCGAGGAAGCAGCCCGCTTCCAGCACCGCCTGATCCATGATGATCGAACCCATGCCGACCAGACAGCCGTCCTGGATCTCGCAGCCGTGCAGGATCACCCGGTGGCCGACGGTGACATCGTCACCGACGACGCAGGGGCTGACGCCATGGCTGGTATGCAGTACGCAGTGGTCCTGGATGTTGGAGCGCTTGCCGATCACGATGTCGTGGACGTCGCCGCGCAGCACGCTCTGGTACCAGATGTTCGACTCCTCGCCGATGGTTACCCGGCCGATCACCTCGGCCGAGTCGGCGATGAAGGCCGAGTCGGCGATCTGTGGCTGCCAGTGCAGGTAGCCGCGGATCATGCCGTCTGGGTGTGGTGCTGTTCCGCCGGCTGCTTGTTGCCGTGGCCGGCGGCGGCCTGTGCCGGTTTCTCCTTGCTGTCGTCGATGCGGGTGCAGCGGCCGTTGACGGCGGCACCCTCGGCGAGGCTCAGGACGGTGTATTCGACATCGCCGTTCAGGCGACCCTTGGGGCCCACCTGCAGCGACTTGGTGGCACGCACGTTGCCGCGGATGGTGCCGTAGAGCAGCAGGTTCGGCACATTGATCTCGCCCTGCACCTCGGCGGTCTCGCTGACGATCAGCGTGCCGTCCTGGCTGGAGCGGACATTGCCCTCGAACTTGCCGTCGATGCGGACGGTGCCCTCGAAAACGATATCGCCCTTGAAGCGCGCATGGGCGCCGATCAGGGTGTCGATATGCTGTGAACCACCCTGTTGCGGCATGGTTGGTTTATTGCTGCGTAGCATCGGAAATCCTCTCTATGGCAACGTCTTTGCGGGTTACTTCCCGGTTGCGATTATTCATGACGATAATGGTTAGCTGCTCGGGTTTCCAGTCCTGTTTCCAGTCCACCGCACCCTGAACCACCGTATGGTCATCCATCTCGTAAGGCAACCCGTCGGGCTGGTCGGGGGAAGTGAGTTGGATCACCTCGCCGGCTAGGTTGGTGACGGCGAGGACCACGAAGCCGGAGACCTGGCGCGGGTAATTGCCGCCCTTGACCAGCACCAGCTTGAAGCCGATGCGGTTGCCGTCGAGCCAGCGGGTCTTGGCATTGACGATGCTGATGCCCTGTTCCTTGCGCTTGTTGAGGATATTGTCGAGCAGGGCCAGCTTGTTCTTGGTCGTGGCGACGGTCTGCCGAAGCGAGTCGAGCTCCTGCTTGAGGCTGTCGATCTCGTCGCTGCGCAGCGCCAGCGAGGCATCCTTCTCGGCGGACTGGGTCAGCAGGTCGTTCTTTTCCTGTTCCAGCTGGCTGAGCCGGTAGGCCCAGGCGCCGGTATCCGGTTCGGGGCTGAAATAGAGGCCGGCGGCGAAACCCGCAGCGATCAGCAGCAGTGCGACGAACAGCAGGCGCAGCGGACGGATGACTACATGCCGGGCGGCCTTGCCGCTCGTGGCATCGGTGATGACGACCTGCCGCGGGCGGGACCAGTGACGGAAACGTGCTCTCATGAATCAGTTCCGGTGATCAGGGCCAGACCGCATGCACGGGCAGTCCCGCAGTCTCGTCGAGCCCGAACATGACGTTGGCATTCTGCACCGCCTGGCCGGAAGCGCCTTTCAGCAGGTTGTCGATGCAGCTCACCACGACCGCTTCATGCGGACCGATGACGCTGATGCCGATATCGCAGCGGTTGCTGCCGGCGACCCCGCCGGTGGACGGCAATTCGCCTTCCGGCAGCACCTGTACGAAGGTCTCACCGGCGAAAGCCTGGCTGAGAATCGCATGCCAGCCCTGCGGATCGTTGCCGCTCAGGTGCAGCGTGGTCAGCATGCCCCGCGTCATCGGCAGGACATGCGGCACGAAGCGGACGGCCCGCGGGCTGCCGGAGAAATTCTCCGCCCACTCTTCCATCTCCCAGGCATGCCGGTGCCGCGGCAGGCCGTAGGCCTTGACCGATTCGTTGATCTCGCAATACAGCAGGTCGACCTTGGCGCTGCGGCCCGCACCCGAGGTGCCCGACTTGGAATCGACGATCACCGGGCCCGCTTCCAGCACACCAGCCTTCAGCAGCGGCACCAGCGGCAACAGCGTGGAGGTGGGGTAGCAGCCCGGGTTGGCGACGAGCCGCGCCTTCGCGACCTCCTTGCGGGCGAATTCGGTGAGTCCGAAGACCGCCGTTTCCAGCAGTTCGGGATAGGGGTGATCCTTGCCGTAGGCAGCCTTGTAGGCGGTGTTGCTCTTGTGGCGGAAGTCGGCGGAGAGGTCGACGACCTTTTTGCCGGCATCCAGCGCCTGCTTGACGCTCTCTGCCGCCGCGCCGTGCGGCAGGGCGGTGAACACCAGTTCGACATCGGCGGGCAGCTCCGCATCGGCTGCCGCCAGCGTCACATTGGCGAGCTTGCCGCCGATGCCCGGCAGCACTTCGGCGACGCGCTTGCCAGCCTGGCTATGAGCGCCCAGGTGGGCGATCTCGAATTCGGGGTGACCGGAGAGGAGCCGGATCAGTTCGGCGCCGGTGTAACCTGTGGCGCCCAGGATGGCGATCGGTGTGCTCATGCGCTGCCATCCTACGGAACTGTTGCCGTGCATCAATGGCCGGCTGTCCCCCACCGTTGCACCGCTGATACGGCTCTGCCACGATATCCGTCACCTGTGATATGCGCAGGGAGTTCCCGGCGGGAGGAGCCCAACCCTTGCTGACACGTGCCATGCGCGAGACGTTGCGCCCGCTCTTCGAGGCGATGCGCGACCTGGCGCCGATCATCATTGTTATCGTCCTGTTCCAGGAGCTGGTGATCCGCCAGCCGATCCCGGATCTCGGCAAGCTGCTGGAAGGGATGCTGCTGGTGCTGATCGGGCTGGCGCTGTTCGTGCGCGGCCTGGAACTGGGCCTGTTCCCGGTCGGCGAACTCATGGCCAGGGCCTTTGTGCGCAAGGGCAACCTCTTCTGGCTGCTGTTTTTCGCCTTCCTGCTCGGCTTCGGTACCACGGTGGCCGAACCGGCGCTGATCGCCATCGCCCGCAAGGCGGCAGAAGTGGCCGCAAGCGGCGGCGTGATCGGGACGGGTGCCGAGGCGCAGGACAGCTATGCGCTGGGGCTGCGGCTCACCGTGGCGCTGTCGGTCGGCGTGGCGATCCTGCTCGGAGTCATGCGCATCCTGCTCAACTGGCCGCTGCACTGGTGCATCATCACCGGCTATATCATTGTCGAGCTGGTGACCCCCTTCGCACCGAAGGAGATTATCGGCATCGCCTACGATTCCGGCGGCGTGACCACCTCGACGATCACCGTGCCGCTGGTGACGGCGCTCGGCATCGGCCTGGCCTCGTCGATTCATGGCCGCAACCCGATTGTCGACGGCTTCGGCCTGATAGCTTTCGCCTCGCTGACGCCGATGATTTTCGTGATGTGTTACGGCATCTGGATGGACGGCGGGGGGATGCTGCCGTGATCGCCGCATTCCTGCAGACGCTGTTCGGCACATTGCGCGATCTGTTGCCGATCGGCCTGATCTTCGGCTTTTTCATGTTCGTCGTGCTGCGCGGCCCGCTGGTCAATCCGGGCCGGGTGATTCTCGGCTGGATCTATGTGCTGGTCGGCATGGCCTTCTTTCTCGAAGGACTGGAGATCGCCATCTTCCCGCTCGGCGAGATGATGGCCCGGCAGCTCACCGACCCCCTGTTCCTGCTCGGCCATCCGGTTGCCGATGCCGCCGAACTGGCCGACTGGGCGAACTACGGCTGGGTCTACGTTTTCGCCTTTGCGATCGGGCTCTCCACGACACTGGCCGAGCCGGCACTGATCGCCGTCGGCATGAAGGCGCAGCAGGTGTCGGGTGGCGCCATTTCGGCCTTCGGGTTGCGCATCGCCGTTTCCTTCGGGGTGGCCATCGGCGTCGCACTCGGCTGCTTTCGTATCGTGACCGGCACCGAGTTGTGGGTCTATATCGTGGTGGCCTATGTTATGGTCATTGTGCAGACCATGTTCGCGCCGCGCATTATCGTACCGCTCGCCTACGACTCGGGCGGCGTCACGACCTCGACGGTGACCGTGCCGCTGCTCGCCGCCCTGGGGCTGGGGCTCGCCTCGAACATCCCTGGCCGCAGTCCCATCATCGACGGCTTCGGCCTGATCGCCTTTGCCAGTGTTTTTCCGATCATGACCGTGATCGGTTATGCCCAGATTTCAGAATTGTTGCGCCGCTTGCGGCGCAGGAGGGAGGCTGAAAATGCACTTTAAACTGATTGTGGCGTTCGTCGACGATGCCAAGACCGGTACCGTCATGGATGCGGCCCGCGAGGCGGGTGCCACCGGCGCGACGGTGGTCAGCGATGCCAGAGGCGAGGGACTGAAGCCGCGCAAGACCTTCCTCGGCCTGACGATGGAGCTGTCGCGCGACATGGTGCTTTTCCTGGTCGAGGAGCATCTGAGCCGCCAGATCCTGGAGCGTATCGCCGAGGTGGCCGAATTCGACAGCAAGCCCGGCAGCGGCGTTGCCTTCCAGATCGATGTCGAGGATGTCGTGGGTCTCGGCAGCCAGATCAAGACACTGATTTCCGGGGTGGAGGAGAAACTATGAGCAAGCTGATTCGCATTCGTGACGTGATGAAGCACGAGTACGACATGGTGGAGAGCACCATGAGTGTGCGCGAGGCGCTGGATACGATGCACCATATCGAAACCAAGTGTCTGATCGTCAACAAGCACAACCCTGACGACGAGTACGGCATCGTCGTGCTCTCCGATATTGCCCGCGAGGTGCTGGCGAAAGACAAGTCTCCTGATCGCGTCAGTATCTACGAGGTAATGACCAAGCCGGCGGTGATCGTGCACCCGGATATGGATATCCGCCACGCCAGCTCCCTGTTTGGTCGTCTCGGCCTGTCGCGTGCGCCCGTGGTCGATCGCTCCGGCGAGGTGATCGGCATCGTCAGCCACACCGATATGGTAATGAAGGGGCTCATGCATCTGGTGTGATGTCCGAGAACTGTTGACGGACAATGTGTTGAAAAATGAGAAGCCCGGGACGAATCCCGGGCTTCTGTTTTGGGTCAGGCAGCCAGTTTCTGTTTCGCTAGCTGCCGCAGATGTTCCGTCATCAACTGCAGGTGACCGATACTGACGAGTTCCCTGCTTCCTTGCGGGTCGGTGATGACCACATCGCCACCACCGGCATCCTCCACCCTGGTACTTCTGCGATAGCCGGTACCATAGGCTGCGGTCAGCGCCTGCAGATATTCATCAATGTTTTTTTCGACTTGCTGCATACTTATCCTCCTTCAGGATTCAAAGTGTGCCGAAATCTGGACCATGACGATGAGAGGGCCATGACGCCATGCTGAAGCGGTTGTTCGATTCCGGTTTAGCTGACGTTCATGAATGTTCGCCGGCCGGATGTCGGGGGTTGTTTTGCTGCAGCCGCTCAAGCAATTTCAGCTCGAACGGCTTGCTCGTCTCGCCGAAATAGAGCGTCTGGTGCGGGAAGGGGATCTCGATCCCCTCCTTGTCGAAGGCGTGTTTTACCTGCCGCAGGAATTCGCGCCCGACCTCCCACTGCCGGATCGGCTTGGTCTTGATGCGTCCCTTGATGATCACCGCCGAGTCGCCGAATCTGTCGACACCGAAGATCTCCGGCGTCTCGACGATCAGCGGCCCGAATTTCAGGTCCTGCTGCATCGTATCCAGAACCTGTTGCAGCACGGCCACCACCCGGTCGGTATCCTCCTTGTAGGCGACACCGATATCGAACACGTAAGCCGACCAGTCGTGCGTCAGGTTGCTCATGGTCGTGACGCTGCCGTTGGGGAAGACGTGTACGGTGCCGCTGACATCGCGCAGCACGATGGTGCGGAAGTTGAGCTGTTCGACGAGGCCGCCGGTGCCGTTGACGATGGCGACATCGCCCACCCGCACCTGGTTCTCGAGAATGAAGAAGAAGCCGGCGATGATGTCGCGCACCAGATTCTGGGCTCCGAAGCCGAGCGCGACACCCAGCACGCCGACGCCGGCCAGCAGCGGGCCGATCTCGACACCGAGCTGGCGCAGGAGGATCAGCGCCACGATGACGATAATGGACAGCCGTATCGCCTGCCGGATCAGCTTGGTCAGGGTCTCGACCCGCTTGGCTGTCTCCGTCGGCGGCTCGCCCTCGACGGCGTAACGCCGGACCAGACGTTGCTCGAGCCCGCCAAGCAATCGGCGCACGATCCGCATGGCCACCCAGCCCAGCAACAGGATCAGGACGATGCGGCCAGCGCTTAGCGCCATGGCCTGCCAGTCGATGCCGGCCAGCAATGCATGCAACTTTTCCATTCACAGCTCCTTGTTAGACAGGGTCGCCGCCCAACCTTAGTGGCAGCTGTGGCAAACGCAAAACCAGTACCATGCCGTCGCGCATGCCCCGCTAGAAATTCGGGCGCTCAGCGCCTAGCTTGCACGGCCTATGAGCAAAGCCGATTTGCCGAAGAAATCGTCGACCAGTCTGGAAGCCCTCAGGGCCGCGATCGATGCGGTGGACGACGAACTGCTGGCGCTGATTCACAAGCGCGCCCGGCTCGCCGCCCAGGTCGGCGCCTGCAAGCAGGACAGGGGCAATGCGCCGTTCTACGTGCCGAGCCGCGAGGCTTCGATCATCCGCAGGCTCCTGGCAAGAAACGCCAAGGCGGCCGAGGATTCCCACGAGACGAAGATTCCCGACGAGGCCGTGCACGGCATCTACCGCGAGATCATCGGCGCCTGCCTGGCGCTCGAGCATCCGATGACCATCGCCTACCTCGGACCGGAGGGTACCTTCAGCCATTCCGCGGCGACCCGCCAGTTCGGCGCCACGGCGAAATACCTGCCGTGCGCCTCGCTCGACCAGGTGTTCGACGAGGTCGAATCCGGCCGCGCCACCTACGGAGTGGTGCCGGTGGAGAACGCTTTCGAGGGGGCGGTGACGCCGACCCTGGACCTGTTCGCCGATATGGATCGCAACGTCTATATCTGTGCCGAGGTGCAGCTCTCCATTCACCATCATCTGTTCACCTATGCGGAGGATCTCAAGGATATCGAACTGGTGATCTCGCATCCGCAGCCGCTCGGCCAGTGCCGGGCGTGGCTGGCCGCGCACCTGCCGGAGGCCAAGCTGATGGAGGCCTCCTCGACCATCCGTGCCGCCCAGATCGTCGACGAGGCGAAGCAGGCCGAGGCTGCCGCCCTGGACTGGCGCAAGTGCGCCGTCATCGGACCTTATTCCATCGTCGATCACTCGGGGCTGCCGCTGGTGCAGCGCAACATCGAGGACTACCACGACAACACCACCCGTTTCTTCGTCATCGGCCAGCACGATTCGCCGCCCTCCGGTGAGGACAAGACCTCGCTGGTGATGTCGATCCGCGACGAGCCGGGCGCTTTGCACAACCTGATCGCGCCGTTCGCCACGCGCGGCATCGGGTTGACCCGCATCGAGTCGCGCCCCTCCAAGCGCAAGCTGTGGGAGTACGTCTTCTTCGCCGATGTGCAGGGGCATCGCGACGATGGCGCCGTGAAGGCGGCGATCGCCGAGATCGATGCCAAGCCGGCCGGTTTTATCAAAATCCTGGGTTCGTATCCCGTTTCACGGAAGCTCTGATATGTCGATCGATTGGATGGCACGTGCCGTCAGCCAGGCCGCCGGCCTTTATCCCTACGTCCCGGGCAAGCCGGTGGAACAGCTGCTGCGCGAGAAGGGGCTTGCCAGTGCGGTGAAGCTCGCCTCGAACGAGAATGCCTACGGGCCGTCGCCGAAGGCCATGGAGGCGCTGCGTCTGGCAGCCGGCCAGGTGCACCGCTACCCGGACGGCGATTGCGCCGCGCTGAAGGGGGCGCTGGCCCAGCATCACGAGGTCGGCGTCGAGCGCATCCTGCTCGGCAACGGCTCCAATGAAGTGCTCAACATGGTGATCCAGACCTTCGCCGGCCCCGGCGACGAGGTGGTGTTCAGCCAGCGCGGCTTCATCGTCTATGCGCTGGCCACCCAGACCGTCGGGGCGACCGGCATTGCGGTGCCGGAAGCCGACGGCCTGACCCATGATCTTGATGCCATGGCGGCGGCCGTGACGCCGCGTACCAAGGTGGTCTGTGTCGCCAATCCGAACAACCCGACCGGCACATTGCACGGCAACGACGCGATCCAGGCATTTCTCGATCGCCTGCCGCGCGACGTCATCGTCATCCTCGACGAGGCCTATTACGAATACGTGGCGGCGAGCCTCGGCGACAGCGTGCGCCGGCTGCGGCATCCGGGACTGGTGGTGAGCCGGACCTTCTCCAAGGCCTACGGCCTGGCCGGCTGCCGGGTCGGCTATGCGATTGCCGAAGCGCCGATCGTCGCGCTGGTGAACCGTTTCCGCGAGCCGTTCAACGTCAACCTGCTGGCCCAGGCCGCCGTCTGCGCGGCGCTGGAGGATCAGGCGTGGGTGATGGAGCGCGTCGATGAGACGGTGAGCGAGCGGCTGCGGCTGGAGCAGTTCCTCGCCGAGCACGGCGTGCTCGGTGTGACGTCATACGGCAACTTCGTGTTGTTGCGCCACGAGTCGTCGAAGCAGATCTGGCAGCAGCTGGAGGACGAGGGGGTGATTCCGCGTCCGCTCGGGCCCTACGGCATGCCGGATTACCTGCGTATCTCGGTCGGCACGCCGGCGGAGAACGACCGCCTGATCAAGGTGCTGGCCCCCATCCTGCACGGGCTGAAGGTCTGAGGCAGCCATGGCGATATCGCCGGTCAACCCGGTCAACAAGCTGGTCGTAATCGGCGTCGGGCTGATCGGCGGCTCGTTCGCCCTGGCGCTGCGCCGCGCCGGGCTCGTCAGGCACGTCACCGGTGTTGGCCGTGGCCGCGGCAATCTCGAGGCGGCGCAACGGCTCGGCATCGTCGACGACTGGACGGCGGATGCCGCCGAGGCCGTGAAGGGTGCCGATATGGTGTTGCTGGCGGTGCCGATGGGTGCCTACGAATCGGTGCTGGCTTCGATCGACGGCACGCTGTCGCCCGACGCCATCGTCACCGATGCCGGCAGTACCAAGCAGCATGCCCTGCTGGCGGCGAAAAAGTTTCTCTCCGACCCGTCGCGCTTCGTGGCGGCGCACCCCTTGGCCGGGACCGAGCAATCGGGGGCGGCGGCGGCTTTTGCCGAGCTGTTCGACAAGCGGCTGTGCATCCTGACCCCGGATGCGGCGACGGATGCTCAGGCTGTAGCTCGAGTGAAGGAACTCTGGGAAGCGGCAGGCGCCACGGTGCTCAGCATGCCGGCCGCCGAGCACGACGATTTCCTGGCCGCGGTCAGCCACCTGCCGCATCTGGCTGCCTTCGCACTGGTCAATGCGGTGCGCAAGGAGGCCGAGCGCAACGACGAGCCCGATCCGTTCCGCTTCGCTGCCGGCGGGTTCCGCGACTTCACGCGTATCGCCTCATCCTCTCCCGAGATGTGGCGCGATATCGCACTGGCCAATCGCAAGGCGCTGATGATCAAGCTCGATGCGCTGCAGATGGAGCTGTCCGGCCTGCGCCGCATGCTCGATGCCGGCGACGGCGAGAGCCTGTTGCTCGAATTTGCCGATGCCAAGGCGGCCCGCGACGCCTGGCTTCAAAAACACGGAGGATCAAAGTGAACATCGGAGGTACGCTCATCGCCGGCCCGGCCGGTCAACCTCTCAACGGCGAGATCCGGGTGCCGGGCGACAAGTCGATGTCGCACCGTGCCGTGATGCTCGCCTCGCTCGCCGATGGCGTCACCGAGATCCACGGTTTCCTGCCCGGCGAGGACAACCTCTCCACTGCGCAGATGTTCGTCGACATGGGTGTGGCGATCGACTGGCTGAATGCGGAGAAGACTTCGCTGCGTGTGCACGGCGTCGGCCTGCATGGCCTGAAGGAACCGGCGAAGGTTCTGGATGCCGGCAACTCCGGCACCTGTGTGCGGCTGATGACCGGCGTGCTGGCCGGCCAGCTGTTCCATTCCGTGCTGGTGGGAGACGCCTCGCTGCACAAGCGGCCGATGCAGCGCGTCGCCGACCCGGTGCGCAAGATGGGCGCACATGTCGATGGCCGGGAGGGCGGCAACAAGCTGCCGCTCGCCATTCGCGGCAGGAAACTCGCGGCCATCCACCACGTCTCGGAGGTGGCCAGCGCGCAGGTGAAGTCGTGCGTGCTGCTGGCCGGCCTGTTCGCCGATGGCGTAACCCGCGTCACCGAACCGAAGCCGACCCGCGACCATACCGAACGCATGCTGCCGCTGTTCGGGCAGCCGGTGGAGGTGGCGGCGGACGGCACGATTTCGCTCACTCCGACCGACCGGCTGACGGCACCCAAAGAACCGGTACACATTCCGGCCGATCCGTCGTCGGCCACTTTCTTCGCCGTGGCGGCCAGCCTCGTGGCAGGTTCGGACGTGACGCTTGCGGCGATCGGCACCAACCCGCGTCGGGACGGCTGGCGGCGTATCATGGCCGGCATGGGGACGCGTCTGGAAACGGCGAAGGAGAATCGGGTCGGCAAGGAGACGGTCGCCGATGTGCGCGTCACGGCCGGCGGCCTGCATGGCCTCGTTGTCGATCCGCAGGACGTGCCGGACGCCATCGACGAGTTCCCGGTGTTGTTCGTGGCCGCTGCACTTGCTGACGGCGAATTCGTTCTGGAAGGGGCCGAGGAGCTGCGGGTGAAGGAGTCCGACCGCATCGCGGCGATGGCCGCGGCACTGCGTGAAGCCGGCGCCGACATCGACGAACGGTCCGACGGCGTGCGCATCCGCGGTATCAAGTCCCTGAAGGGGGGTATCGAGGTCGATGCCCACGGCGATCACCGTATCGCGATGGCCATGGCGGTGGCGGCCCAGCGCGCCACGGGTGATATCCGTATCAGGAATGCCGCGGCGATCGCCACGAGTTTTCCCGATTTCGTGGCGCTGGCGCAAAGCCTGGGCATGAACGTGCGCTGGGAAGAGGCGGCATGAAACGCTGGCAGGCAGTGCCCGGGCTGCAGGTCGCCATCGACGGACCCTCCGGCTCCGGCAAGGGCACGCTCGCTGCGAATCTTGCGGAAGCGGTGAATCTGCCGGTGCTCGATACCGGCCTGCTGTACCGGCTGACCGGTGCCGTAGCGGTGCAGCGCGGTATCGCGCTGGATGATGATGCGGCACTTGCGGAACTGCTGGATGAGATGCTGGGCGGCGTGGGCTGGACGCGTGAAGGAGTCACTTTCGAGGGCGAGGACTGGACACCGCGGCTGCGCGGCGAGGATGCCGGGGCGGCCGCATCGCAGGTGGCTGCCCGCCAGGTGGTGCGCGCAAAGCTCCTCGGCCTGCAGCGGCAGTTGGCGAGTTCCGGGTGTGTGATGGATGGCCGCGATATCGGCACGGTGGTGCTGCCGGATGCACAGGCGAAATTTTTCCTCACTGCCTCGCAACGGGAGCGCGCCCGGCGCCGCTGGGCGCAGTTGCAGGGGAAAAACAGCGAAGTTAGTCTCGATGATGTGCTCGGCGAAATAAAAAAGCGTGACCAGCGCGATACGGAACGCGAGTATGCGCCGCTCTGCGCCGCCGAGGATGCTATCACGATCGATTCCACAACCATGCGCATCGACCAGGTCCTGGATCGCATGCTGGCGGTGCTGGAACGGCGGGGGCTGATCAGTCCGGCCGGCTGAGTTCGGACACAAATACTACGGATGGAAACAATCATGAGCGAACACATGGACACTGATAAGCTGACGGGAGCGGAGGCCGCCGGGGAAGAGTCGTTTGAGGCGCTATTCAACGCTTCCCTGAAAGAGGGCCCGGTTGCCCGCAAGGGCGAGATGATCAGGGGCATGGTGGTCAGCATCGATGGCGACAACGTGATTGTGGACGTCGGTGCCAAGGCCGAAGGTTCGATCGGCAAGGATGAGTTTGTCAGGGCAGGCCTCGAGCTGCCCAAGGTCGGCGAGGAGATCGACGCCATAGTGCAGTCGGTCGGCGGCAGTGCCGGGGTCCGGCTGTCGGTGCTGGCCATGCGGCAGCAGGAGGACTGGTCGGCGATCGAGCAGGCTGTAGCGGAGGGGGCGACCGTGGAGGCCGAGGTGACCGCCGAAGTGAAGGGTGGTTTCCGCGTTCGCGTCGGCGGGCTTGAGGCCTTCATGCCGCGCTCCGAGGCGGATCCGAATCCGCGCATTTCCGCCAGCGAGATCGTCGGCAGCCGTTGCCAGGTGGCGATCATCGAGGCTCGCCGCAAGCCCGAGAATATCGTGGTTTCCCGCAAGCAACCGCTTGAGTCCGTGCTGGCCGAGCAGCGCCAGGCCCTGTTCGCAAACCTGAAGGTGGGCGACAAGGTCAGCGGTACGGTCAAGCGGCTGACCGATTTCGGCGCTTTTGTCGACATCGGCGGCGTCGATGCACTGCTGCATGTTTCGGATATCGCCTGGCAGCGGATCGACAACCCGGCCGAGATGCTCAAGGCCGGCCAGAAGGTGACGGCCGAGATCATCAAGATGAATCCGGAGACCGGCAAGGTCTCCATTTCGATGAAGGCATTGCAGGACGATCCGTGGAAACGGGCGGCCGACCATTATGAGCCCGGCATGCGGGTGACCGGTACCGTGCGTCGCCTGCTCGATTTCGGCGCCGTCGTCGAACTGGAGCCGGGCATCGAAGGTCTGATCCATCGCTCCGAGATGAGCTGGACCCGCAAGGATGTGAACCCGACTCAGGTACTGACCGAAGGCGATGTCGTGGATGTCGCAGTTCTGGAGATCGATCCGGATGCGCGCCGCCTGCGCCTGAGCCTCAAGGCGGTCGGCGAGAATCCGTGGCAGACGTGGCTGGCAAAGCATCCGGTGGGCTCCCGCGTGACCGGCAAGATCAAGAACATCACCGATTTCGGTTTCTTCGTGCCGGTGGCCGACGATCTGGACGGACTGGTGCACATGGAGAACCTCTCCTGGGAGCAGGATGGCGCCGAGGCCATGCAGGCCTACCAGAAGGGGCAGGAGGTCGAATGCGTCGTGCTGGGTGTGGATGTCGAACGGCAGCGCATCTCGCTGGGCATCAAGCAGATTTCGGCCGATCCGTTCGAACTGTTCCTGGCCGGTGTGAAGAAGGGCAGCAGCGTTTCCGGCAAGGTTGTCGACGTCAAGTCGGGTGGTGCGACCATCGAACTGGTCGACGGCGTGATGGCCAACCTGTCGATGCGCGAGGTGCCGCGCGACCACGATGAGATCAAGGTCGGCAGTGAAATCGAGGCCAAGATCATCGACGTCAATCGTCGTCGCCGTCAGGTAGAATTGTCGATCCGCCAGCAGCTGCGCGACGAGGAGCGCGAGGCGGTCAGCAACTACTCCCGTTCAGTGCAGGAGGAGAAGGCTCCGTCGGCGCTGGCGCTGGAGTTGCAGCGCAAGCTGTTGGCAAAAGGCAACACGCCGTCCAAAAGCTGACTTGCACATTGCAGGGCTTTGACTATGTTAGGGGACAGGTGGAGGGCGTGATATGACGAAATCCGAGTTGGTGGACATTATTGCCGAGTCGCATGGCGAAATTACCCGGCGCGAGGCGGAAGTCGTGGTCAATACGATCTTCGCGGCGATCGGGGATGCCCTGTCCACAGGCGATCGGGTCGAACTCCGTGGATTCGGCAGCTTCACCACCAAACGGCGCAATGCACGCACCGGGCGCAACCCGAAAACCGGCGAATCCGTCTCGGTACCGGCCAAGGTCGTGCCGCATTTCAAGCCGGGCAAGGAGTTGCGCGAGCGGGTTGATCAGGCCGGCTGAAATCCCGGCTGACGGCGCATAGGCAAGTCCGGCATGTCGCAAATCAACTGGATCAACGTCCTGCTGCTGGTCGTCCTGACATCGTTTGCAACGATGTTCGCCGTTGCCAATGTCTTGCCAGTCGAAATCCATTTCCTGGGCTTCTCGAGTTCACCGTTGCCGGCCTATGTGCCGATCTTCACGGCGTTTCTGATCGGGTTTGCCGGCGGGGTGCTGGCGCTGAGCTTCTCGCGCCGCAAGCACAAACAGGAGATCGCGCAACTACGCCAGGAGAACCAGAGCCTGCGCTCCGAAGTTACCAACCTGCGTAATATCCCCCTGCAAGACGACCTATGAACACATTGCTGCTCGCCATCACGGCGATTTCATTGCTGGTGCTGATCGCGCTGGTGCTGATTCCGAGGCGCGACGAACCCGCGGATATGCAGCCGGCAGAGGACGAGCGTATCTCGCCGCTGTTGCGAGGCATCAATTACCTGCTTTCCGACGAGCCGGACCGTGCCCTGCAGGAGATGGTGCAGGTGGCTCGCCTGCGTTCCGAGGCGGCCGAGGTTTATATGGCGCTGGGCGAGATGTTTCGTGCCAAGGGCGAATACGGTCGTGCGGTTCGCATCCACCAGAACCTGCTGGCCCGGCCGGATCTTCCGGCAACGATGCGTGTGCAGGCGATGTTCGCGCTGGCCCGAGACTTCCATGCCGGCGGCCTGCTCGATCGTGCCTTGCAGCATTACCGCAAGGTTCTCGATATGCGCTCCGACCATGTCGAGTCGCTGGAGGCGAGCCTCAGGATTCGCGAGCAGAGCAGCGAGTGGCTGCTCGCCGAGGAGCTGCTCTCCCGGCTGGAGCAGGTGCGCGGCGCATCTTACGGTTCGCACCGTGCCTATCTGTTTGCCGAGGTCGCTGTGCAGGCGCTGAAGTCCGGGCGGGATGACGAAGCCGTTCGTTATGCGACACGGGCCCTTGAACTGGATTCGACATGCGCACCGGCACGCATGGTCATGGTCGAGCGGGGATTGAAAGAGGGGGACTTCAAAGCGGTGGATGAGGCGACGCGGACCCTGTTCACCAGCAATCCGGAACACTTCCCGTTGCTGCTGCCGGTCTTGCTCAGGCACAAGAAGTTTGCCGCCAGGGCTGGCAAGGCGTTGTTGCTGGAGTTATGGCGTCAGAACGGCAGCGAGGAGATGGCCCTAGCCTGGCTGGAAGCTGTTGCCGAGCGAGATGGCCGGGAGCCGGCACGTGCCCTGGCGAGCGAGCTTGCCTACTCGCCTTCGAGTCTGCGTGCCGCACTTCGCCTGCAGGCGGCAACCGGAGACTCCGATGATGCCGAATTTGCCCGCGACTGGCGCAGCAGCGTGAAGAACTACGTTTGCGAACTTTGCGGTGTCGAGGTCAAGGTCGTGCGCTGGCAGTGCCCGCAGTGCCATGCCTGGGGTAGCATGCACCCGATCAAGGGAGGGATGGCCTGATGTCGGATCTGGAATTGCGCGATCACGTCATGGTGGCGCTGGATGTGCCGGATGCGGCAGCGGCCCTGGCAATGCGCGATCGTCTCGGCGATGCGGTCGGCTGGCTGAAGGTCGGTCTGCGGCTTTTTGTTGCCGAAGGGCCGACACTGGTTCGCGAACTGCGTCGAAGCCACCGTGTTTTCCTCGATCTCAAGTTTCACGATATTCCCAATACCGTGGCGGAGGCCGTTGCCAGTGCGGGCGGACTCGGTGTGGAGATGGTGAATGTGCATGCCGGCGGTGGCCAGGAGATGCTGCTGCGGGCTGCCGAAGCGGCACACCGTTTTCCCGCCATGCAGCTGATCGCAGTGACCGTACTGACCAGTGATCCGATGCCGAAGGCCGAGGCGAAGGCGGTCGCTCTCGAACGTGCGACGCTCGCCCGCGACTGCGGCCTTGCAGGCGTGGTGTGCAGCGTGCATGAGGTAGCGGCCATCAAGGATCGTTGTGGCGGAGATTTTGTCACCGTCACCCCCGGCATCCGCTGGGGTGACCAGGATGTGCAGGACCAGAAGCGCGTCGCTGACCCGGCATCGGCTGCAAAAGCCGGTGCCGATCACCTGGTGATCGGCCGGCCGATCCTGCAGGCTGCCGATCCTCGGGCGGCGGCACTCGAGGCTCTGGCGATGATCCGGGAAGGCCGTGAGCGCTGACGCCTACGAGGCGGGCCTTGTCGCCTACGCCTGCCGTTCCGGCGAGTCGCGCGGCCGGCGCTATCCGGAAGCTGAATCGCAGACCCGCAATCCCTTCCAGCGCGACCGCGACCGCATCATCCACAGCACCGGTTTCAGACGTCTCGAATACAAGACCCAGGTGTTCGTCAATCATGAGGGGGACCACTACCGTACGCGGCTGACCCACTCACTGGAGGTGGCGCAGATCGCCCGCTCGATCTGTCGCGCCATGCGGTTGCACGAGGATCTGGCCGAGGCGGTGGCGCTGGCCCACGATCTCGGTCATACGCCGTTCGGTCACTCCGGTCAGGATGCCCTGAACAGCGTGATGCAAGCATACGGAGGTTTTGAACACAACCGGCAGTCACTGCGGATCGTCGAGAATCTCGAAAAGCGCTATATCGCCTTCCCGGGACTGAATCTGACCTACGAAACCCGCGAGGGGCTGGTCAAGCATCATTCGCCGCACGATACGCCCCGCAATCAGGATCTGGCCGAATATCATCTTGACGAACAGTCCACGCTCGAGGCCCAGATCGGCAACCTCTCCGACGAGGTTGCCTACAACAATCACGATGTGGATGACGGCTTGCGCGCCGGCATCCTGCATCTGGACGGCTTGCGTGAGGTCGAGCTGTTCCGCAGGCATCTGGATGAGGTCGAGGCGGAATATGCCGGTGTCGATGAGCGGCTGAAGGCGACTGAAACGATCCGCCGGATGATCAATTTCCTGATCATGGACGTCATTCGGGAAACACGGCTGCGGATCGAACAGGCCGGCATCGCTTCGCTGGGCGATGTCCGTGCATCAGGAAAGCCGCTGGTCGGTTTCTCGCGTGAAGTCCGGCAGATGAACGGCGAACTGAAAAAGTACCTGTTCCGCAACATGTACCACCATTACCGGGTGATGCGCATGGCCACCAAGGCCGAGCGGGTGGTGAAGGATATGTTTCACGCCTATATGGAGCATCCGGCCATGCTGCCGGAGGGGGGGCAACACAGGATTGCGTCAGCCGGTGCCGAAGGGAGGGACGAAGGCAAAAAGGCGCGGGTCATTGCCGACTACATTGCCGGTATGACCGACCGTTACGCGCTGGAGGAGTACGACCGCCTGTTCAACGTCCACGCCCGGACCTGACGGCAGATGAGGGGCTGGGGATCAGCCCTCCTTGATATAGAACTCCATCTTGGTGTCGCCCAGTTCGATGACGTCGCCGTCGTTCAGGGTGCGCGGCTGCTCGCCGACGGTTTCACCGTTCACCTTCGGTTTGGCCATGCCTTCCAGGTGGGCGATGTGGTAGCCGGTCGGACGGCGGGTGATCACTGCTGCCTGCTTGCCGACGGTCAGGCCCTTGATCTTGATCTTGCAGGCATCGCCCTTGCCGAGGCTGGTCAACGATGCGGAGAGGTCGAAGCTGCGGCCTGCCATCGGGCCGGCCAGGATCTGCAGGCCGGCCAGCGGCATGCCCGCGGCAGCCCGGCTTTGCATGGTGTCGCTCTGCGCCAGCGCGGCCTTGGCCTGCGGCGAGATGACCATGGTCTTGTCGATTTCCTCTTCCATTTCCGGTTCTGGAGAAGTGGCTGCGATGGGCTGTTTGTCCTCGAGATCCACATAGGTCAGCGTATGCTTGCCGATCACGATCTGGTCGCCGTGCTTCAGCACATGTTTGGTGACATGCTTGTCGTTAACGAGTGTACCGTTGGTGCTGCCCATATCCTCGAGGATGGCCTTGTTGCCGATTTTCAGCACGCGAGCATGCCGGCCGCTGACCGCCAGGTTGTCGATGTGGATCGTATTGTCGGGCTTCCGACCGATCGTCGTCTCCTCCTGATCGAGAGGGCACTCGGAGATGATCGAGTCTTTAAACTTGAGAATCAGCTTGCTAGCCATGGTTCTCCTCCGTACTGGGCAGTATCCACATTAATTTTTTCCTAGCAATCGCGAAAATACGCCACGCTTGCGCTGGAAGCGTTTGTTGGTGCGAATCAGGATGACGGAAATGTTGTCCGGTCCGCCGGCATCGTTGGCCAACTGGATCAGCTGGGCTGCCGCCTTGCGCAGGTCGCGGCCGAATTCGGTCAGCGTGAGGCGGATCGCCTCGTCAGGAACCACATCGGTGAGTCCGTCCGAGCACATCAGGTAGATGTCGCCCGCCTGCACGATATCCTCGACGATGTCGGGGTCGACACCCGGTTCGACGCCCAGTGCCCGGGTGACCAGGTTCTTGATCGACGAGTTGCGTGCATCATCGGCGGTCAACAGGCCGCGACGGACCTGCTCCTGGATCAGCGAATGGTCCTCGGTGACGTGCGACAGGATGTCGCCGCGCAACCTGTACATGCGCGAATCGCCGACATGCGCAGCGGTGACACGATCGGCATAGAAGACGGCAACCACGACGGTTGTACCCATGCCCATGCATTCGGGTCTGTGCTGTGCTGTTTCGTAAATGGCGTCATTGGCCGTGGCAACCGAATGCCGGGCCATGACCGACTCGCCGGTGAAGCCTGTGTCGTCATCCACCTCGGCTTCCTTCATGCGCGGCAGCTGGTCTTTCAGCATGCGGGTGATGATGTCCACAGCCATGGCACTGGCGACTTCGCCGGCATTATGGCCGCCCATGCCGTCGGCCAGGACCGCAATCCCGTGCGTCGGGGTAATGCCGACGCAATCCTCGTTGTGACTGCGACGGACACCGACATCGGTCGCGGCATGCATCTCAATGGCGCTCATCAACTACCTCCCTGCGCATGCATGTCATTCAAGCATTGAATGATGCCTTTGACCAGTTCGTTGCCGGTGCCGATTCTGGTGTTCGGATCCTTGGACAACAGTTTGTCGATCAGCCTGCTGAGGCTCTCGGGCAATTCGGGGCAATGCTCGCGAATATCCGGATGCGGTTCGTTGGCGATCTGGAACATCAGCGTGGCCATAGAATCGCCGCGGAAGGGGCGGGTGCCGGTCAGCATTTCGTACATCATCACGCCCAGCGAGAAGAGATCGGAGCGGCCGTCGACATGCTTGCCGGAGAGCTGTTCGGGCGACATGTAGGATGGCGTGCCGAGCACGACACCCGTCTTGGTCTTGCTCGAGGCGGTGATACGGGCGATACCGAAGTCGGTCACCTTGATGGTCTTGTTCTTCAGCAGCATGATATTCGCCGGCTTGATGTCGCGGTGGATGACGCCCTTGCCGTGGGCGTAGTTCAGCGCTTCGGCGACCTTGCCGATGATCTTCAGCACGGCTACCTTGGAGAGCAGCTTGCCCGGCTTGGTGAACGGCGACAGATCGGAGCCGTTCAGGAACTCCATGGCGATATAGGCCAGATCGTGCTCCTCACCGGCATCGAAGATGGTGACGATGTTCGGGTGGTTGAGCATGCCGGCCGTTTCGGCCTCGCGGAAGAAACGCTCCTTCACCTCCTCCAGTTCGTCGGCCTCGAATTCCTGCGACAGGGCCATCGTCTTGATGGCGACTTCGCGGTTGATCTTCGGGTCGCGGCCCAGATAGACGGTACCCATTGCACCCTTGCCGAGCTCCTTGACGATCTCGTAGCGGCCGAGTGTCGGCTTGGCGCCGCCGGTGATGAGCAGTGTGGACATGCCGCCGCCGGTGGTGCTGGAGCCGAAGATCAGTGTTTCGCCGGCGTTCTTCACTCGCTCGAGGCGGGCGGCGATATCCTTGTAGTTCGGATTGGTCTCGCTCATGTACTCGTAGACGGCCATCGCCTTGTTGAACTGGCGCTTGCGTTCGAAATCGAGCGCCAGGTTGTAGAGGATGGAGAGGATGTCGTCGTTGACCGGGCACTTGCGGAACTTGTCGAAGGCCATGTCGAGCATGCCCTGGCTCTGGAAGGAGAGACCGAGCATCTTGTTGGTTTCGGCGGAGTCGGCGGAGATCTTCTGCCGGTCCTCTTCGGTGGCGAAATAGCGCTTGGTGGTCAAGAGGATGTGGCCGGTCAGCAGCAGCGCCGCAGCCGTCATCGTCTGGATCCACAGGGCGGAGCCGGTCAGCAGCAGCACATCGGCGGCAATCAGTGTGACGAACAGCAGGCCGGAGATCAGTGCCCCCATGCCGGCGCCGAGACGCGGCAGCAGCAGGATGAGGTAGAGGGCCACCAGCAGCAGCAGGCCGAGCTCAACCATCATCGCCCAGGTCGGGTGGGTGAAGAAGTCCTCCTTGAGGATGCTCTGCAGGGTGTTGGCGTTGAATTCGACGCCGCTCATGCGGGTGTTGACGGGGGTGACCAGCGTGTCGCCGATGCCATTGGCGGTGATGCCGATCAGTACGATCTTGTCCTTCAGCAGGCTGGCCGGAATGCGGCCGGCCTGTACGTCATAGAAGGAGTAGGTGGTGAAATCCTTGCCCGTCTTCTTGTCGGTATGGAAAGCCGGGCGCATGCGCAGCTGCGGATCGGTACCGATGGTCAGGGCTCCCAGTTCGATACCGGTCTCGCTGTTGATGCGGATATCCTGCATCGACAGGTTGAGATCCTTGGCCGCCATCAGCAGCGACATCGACGGGAAGTACCGGCCGTAATAGTTGATCGCCAGCGGTTCGGTACGCACGCTGCCGTCGGAATCGACGGCGACGTTCAGGTGGCCGAGGCCGGCAGCGGCTTCGGCCAGGTCGTCGTACGGATAGCGCATCTTGACGGCTGTGAGTGGCGCCAGAATGCCGGCCGGGTCGGAGACCTGCGGAATGGCGTCGCGCGCAATGTAGTCCGGCAGCTGCTGGTCCGGCTTGCCGCGCGGCGTGCCGAGTTCGAAGAATATCGGCATCAGCGTATTCCCGGATTTCGTCACGGCATCAGCCAGTACCTTGTCCTCGTCCATGGCACGCGCATCGGCCAACACCTTGGCGGCTTCGGCATCCTTGCCCTGCTGCTTGAGCAGTTCGGCCAGCTGCAGCTGCGCATTGAGGCCGCGGGGTTTCTCCAGCGTTTCGCTGTAGAAGATGTCCACGCCGATGAGGCGGGCGCCGGCCTGGGCTACCTTGGTGATCATGTCGGCGATCGTCGTACGCGGCCACGGCCAGCGGCCGATGCGGTCGATCGAATCGTCGTCGATGGCCAGAATGACGATCCTGTTGTCGGCAGGGTGCTGGCTTGCAGCGACACCGACGTCGTAAGCCTGGTATTCGAGCGTGCGGAGCGGCGAGAAACCGGTAAAATGGGCAACGAGGAAAAGCAGGCTGATCAGGACGCCCACAAACCAGTCGGATTTCCAAAAACTGCTGAGATTCAAAGCTATTGCCCCTCCATGTTCATGCAATATAGCATGGCATGACCCTAACTTCCATATCCTGCGTATGATGGCAAGGTAAAGGGGCGGAAGGCAAGGTTCAATTGCGGCTTCATGATCGGTCTGCCGCCATCAGGCCGAACCCGGCCCGAAATCTCCTGATAATGCTGTGACAACAGGCACGAAAACGGATGGCCTATCTCAGGTTGACAGGCCGGGTGTCGGTTCGTACCGTTCGCCGCCTCACATTCCCCGGTAGCTCAGTGGTAGAGCAGGTGACTGTTAATCACCTGGCCGCTGGTTCGAGTCCGGCCCGGGGAGCCATATGAGCCAGGGGCCTGCGAGCAATCGCGGGCCCCTGTTGCTTTCAGCCAGCTTTTTTCAGGCGTCATTCCCTTTATTCGCCGGGGCGGAACTCCTAGAGTGAGGCGATCAACCGTGCGGGAGGGGTGTGTGGCCAAGATGCGTATCGAACGGGACTCGATGGGCGAGATGCAGGTTCCCGAAAATGCCATGTACGGTGCCCAGACGGCGCGGGCGCTGGCCAATTTTCCAGTCTCCGGACTGCGCTTTCCGCGCGAATTCATCAAGGCTCTCGGCCGTATCAAGCATGCGGCGGCTGCCGTCAACCTGGCGCTCGGCAAGCTCGATATGCCGCGTGCGAAGCTGATCGGGCAGGCGGCCAGCGAGGTGGCCGACGGGCAGTGGGACGCCGAGTTCGTGCTCGATATCTTCCAGACCGGTTCGGCGACCAGTACCAACATGAATGCCAACGAGGTGATCGCCCATCGCTGCGCACAGCTCGACACCAAGGTGAGTGTGCATCCGAACGACCATGTCAACATGGGGCAGTCGTCGAACGATGTGATTCCGACCGCCATCCACCTTGCCGCCGCCGATCTGCTGGTGCATACGCTGTTGCCGGCACTGACGCACCTGCACAAGGCGTTGCAGAAACAGGCCAACGCCTGCATGGATGCGGTAAAGATCGGCCGCACGCACCTGATGGACGCCACCCCCGTGACCCTTGGCCAGGAGATTTCCGGCTGGGCCAGACAGGTGGAGCTGGGTATCGAGCGGCTGTACGCCTGCCTGCCGCGGCTGACCGAGCTGGCGCAGGGAGGCACGGCGGTCGGTACCGGACTGAACACGCATCCCGAATTCGGCGCCCGAGTGGCGGCCGAGCTTTCCGATATCTACGACATCGAATTCCGCGAGGCGGCCAATCACTTCGAGGCGCAGGCGGCACAGGATGCAGCGGTCGAGCTTTCCGGCCAGTTGCGTACCGTCGCGGTGTCGCTGGTGAAGATCGCCAACGACGTGCGGCTGCTCAACGCCGGGCCGCGCTGCGGCATCGGCGAAATCACCGTGCCGGCTGTGCAGCCCGGCTCGTCGATCATGCCCGGCAAGGTGAACCCGGTGATCGCCGAGTCGCTGGCGCAGGTCTGCGCCCAGGTGATCGGCAACGATGCGGCGGTCACCTTCGGTGGCGCTTCAGGCTTGCTCGAGCTGAATGTCATGCTGCCGGTGATCGCCCACAACCTGCTGGAGAGCGAGCGTTTGCTGGCGGCGGCCTGCCGGATGTTCGCCGACAGCTGCATCGCGGGGCTTGTTGCCAATCGTGAGCGCTGTGCCGAGCAGATCGAATGGAGCATGAGCATGGTCACCTCGCTGGCGCCGGTGATCGGCTACGACCGGGCGGCAGGGCTGGCCAAGCAGGCGGTCGCCGAGGGCAAAACCGTGCGGCAGCTGTGCGTAGAGCAGCAGGTGTTGCCGGAGGAGGAACTCGACAGGTTGCTCGATCCGACCTCCATGCTCGGCCCGCACAGCTGATAGGGATACCTGTTCAGCGCATCCCTACGGCGGGCTCGACAGTTGCAGGCCGGATTCGTAAGCTTCGCGCACTGATGATCCGGGGCATTTCATGAGTACAAACGAGGCAATCCTTGCACTGGCCGACGGCCGCATCTTCCGTGGCCAGCCATTGGGACATATCGGGCATACGGTCGGCGAGGTCTGTTTCAACACGTCGCTGACCGGCTATCAGGAGATCCTCACCGATCCCTCCTATACCGACCAGATCATCACCTTCACCTATCCGCAGATCGGCAATGTCGGCGTCAACGATGCCGACATGGAGTCGGAGGCGGTCGCGGCACGCGGCCTGATCGTCCGCCAGCCGACCCGAATCACCTCCAATTTCCGCGCCGAATCCGATTTCGACGCCTGGCTGAAGGCGCGCAAGGTGGTCGGCATCGCCGGTATCGATACCCGCGCGTTGGTCCGGCATCTGCGCGACAACGGCGCCCAGAACGGCGTCATCGCCTCCGACGGCATGAGCGAGGCGGATGCCGTGGCGATGGCGAAAAGCTGGGAGGGGCTGGAAGGACGCGATCTGGTCGGCCAGGTCAGCTGCAAGAAGGCCTATGTCTGGGAAGAGGGTAGCTACGATCTGAAAGCTTCGGCGTTCAGGCGGCCTGCGATCCGGGCGAACGTCGTGGCGATCGATTCCGGCTGCAAGAAAAACATCTTCCGCAAACTGGCCGACCGCGGCCTGCGGGTGACCGTGGTGCCGGCGCAGAGTAGTGTCGACGAGATCATGGCCTACAAGCCGGACGGTATCTTCCTCTCCAACGGCCCGGGTGATCCGGCGGCCGTCACCTATGCGGTCAAAACCATCCGCGGCCTGCTGGACAAGGAAGTCCCGATCTTCGGTATCTGCATGGGCCACCAGCTCTTGAGCCAGGCACTGGGACTTTCCACCTTCAAGCTGAAGTTCGGCCACCGCGGTGGCAATCACCCCGTCAAGGACGAGACCACCGGCAAGATCGAGATCACCAGCCAGAATCACGGCTATGCGGTGCGCGACGATGCCGTGCCGGCCAATGTCGAGATCACCCATCGCTCGCTGTTCGACGGCACCGTCGAGGGGTTGCGCGTGAAGGACAAGCCGGTCTTCTCGGTGCAGTACCACCCGGAGGCGAGCCCCGGTCCGCACGATGCCGATTACCTGTTCGACCGCTTCGCCGAACTGATTCGCTGATCCCTTTAACGTTAATTGTCGGTCCAGATTGGCAGCTTAAGGAAGCTCTGTGAAATAGAGCTTCCGCGGGCCATGGACGCACGCCAAAATCAGACCAGCCACCGGCATGATTTTGTGAGCAAAGGCAAAATCGCATTTTGCCTTTGCGTACCGAGAAAATGCAGGGATGCAGTTTCTCGGCCTAATGTTTCCCGTACAGCTCCTTGAACCTCTCTTCCGGCATGATGGTGGGACTGGCCACGCCCAGGTCCTGC
>OBLQ010000114.1_pt1 | contig 26657 bp, 20 predicted proteins | sample 1519881 | NCBI WGS metagenome assembly OBLQ01 (sample SAMN01911456, study PRJEB22533) | soil metagenome | biome: Soil | place: Malaysia | collected 2012-04-30 | depth DG_metagenome m | reverse complement strand
CCCGCCTGTGAAGGCCGGCCAGCCATAGCCGTTGAGCCAGACGACATCAATATCGGAGGCGCGCTGCGCCATCCCCTCCTCGAGGATCTTCGCGCCCTCATTCACCATCGGATAAAGCAGCCGCTCGATGATTTCCTGATCATCGATTTTGCGCTGCGTCTTGCCGGACTTCTTCGCAAAGTCGGCGATGATCGCTTCGACCTCCGGCGAGGGTGACGGCCGCCGGTTTTCATCATAATCGTAATAGCCCTTGCCGGTTTTCTGTCCGCGCCGGTCGCGCTCGCACAAGACTTCGCGGATCGTTTCGCCCTTCGACGTCTCTTTCTTCCATCCAAGATCGAGGCCCGCGAGATCGGACATCTGGAACGGCCCCATCGGCATGCCGAAGGAAACGAGCACGCGGTCGATGTCCCAAGGCTTGGCGCCTTCCATCAGCAATTTCTGAGCTTCGCGCTGGCGCTGGGCGAGCATGCGATTGCCGATGAACCCGGGGCATACACCAGCGACGACCGCGATCTTGCCGATCTTCTTGGCGAGATTCATTGACGTCGCGAGGACCGATTTCGACGTTTTCGCGCCGCGCACGATTTCAAAAAGACGCATGACATTGGCCGGCGAGAAGAAATGCAAGCCGATGACGAATTCCGGCCGCTTGGTGGCCGACGCAATCTCGTCGACATTGAGATAGCTTGTATTCGAGGCGAGGATCGCGCCTTGTTTGACGATCGCGTCGAGGCGACGAAACACGTCTTTCTTGACATCCATATTCTCGAACACGGCTTCGATGACGAGATCGCAATCGGAGAGCGCATCATAGTCGAGCGTCGGCGTCAGAAGACTCATCGCCTTCTCGACCTGCTCTTTGGCGATCTTTCCTTTTTCAGCCGAGCGTTCGTAATTCTTGCGGATGGTCGCCACGCCGCGGTCGAGCGGCGCCTGTTCACGTTCGACGATCGTGACCGGGATGCCGGCCGTGAGGAAATTCATCGAAATGCCGCCGCCCATGGTGCCGGCGCCGAGGACGCCGACCTTGCGGATCGGTATCAGCGGCGTATCGGATGGAACGTCATCGATTTTCGTCGCGGCGCGCTCCGCGAAGAAGACATGCCGCAGGGCGCGCGACTGATCGCCCGTAACAAGCTTCATGAAAAGCGCGCGCTCTTTCTTTATTCCATCTTCGAAAGGAAGTTCGAGCGCCGCCCTCACCGCTTCGATGCAGGCGGCCGGCGCCTCGAAACCGCGAAGCTGACGCGCATTCTCCTTGCGGAAACGGTCGAAGACTTCCGGGTCGCGCTGGGACTCGGCAAGCTTGTCCTTGCGCCTGCTTGAAATCGGATGTTCCGACTTGCCGGCGACCTCGCGCGCAAAAGCGATGGCGTCCGCCTCGAGACTGTGCTCGCCGACGATCCGGTCGACCAAGCCGAGCGCGGCGGCTCTTTTCGCCGGGATCGGATCGCCTTTGACGATGATCGCGAGAGCGGCTTCGACGCCGATGACGCGCGGCAGGCGCTGCGTGCCGCCCGCGCCCGGCAAAAGACCGAGCTTGACTTCAGGCAAGCCAAGCTTCGCGGAAGGAACGGCGATCCGATAGTGACATCCAAGCGCCACTTCGAGACCGCCGCCGAGCGCCGTACCGTGAATCGCCGCCACGACCGGCTTCTTCGACGCTTCAATCGCATCGACAACGTCAGGGAGCGACGGGCCGACCGGCGGCTTGCCGAATTCCGTGATGTCGGCGCCGGCAAAAAAAGTGCGACCATCGCAACGAATGACAATGGCTTTGACGCCGGGATCATTCGCCGCCGCCTTGATTGCGGCGTCGAGCCCGGCGCGCACGGCCTGGCCGAGCGCGTTCACCGGCGGACTGTTCGAGACGACGACAAGAACGTCGCCCTCCTTGCGGGTCGTGATGACGGACATGCGTTTCTCCCTGGAAGCGAGGGCAGGCATCAGCAATGGCGCGCTGCGGTCAAGCGGCCATACCGCCAATTCTAGATCGCGGGCCCAGTCGGCCTAAATCGGGAGAAACCTTATTTCTTGTGGGCTTTGTAAATCAACACTATCGTTCAGTTCATAAGAAACGGGCAAACCCGAAGCAGGATTTTAGGGATGGGACCGCCGCTGGCCGCGCAAAGCGAGGGGGCTCAAGCGGGCGTCGGCAAGAACTGGCCGGCGGCGACGCTTGCCGAGGTTGAGGCCATCCTGTGCGCGCCAGGCCAGCCTTTCGAGATGGAAACGGTCAAGATACGCGGCGTTCCGACTCGCGTCTGGAAGAATGCGCTCCCTAATCTCGGCGCTCTCGCGCGCGCCGCGCGCGCTCACGGCGATCGTCTGTTCACGATCTATGAGGACGAGCGCGTTTCTTATGACGCCTGGTTTCGCGCGACGGCGGCGCTCGCCGCCGAATTTCAACGTCTCGGCATTTCCCGCGGCGACCGTATTGCGCTCGCCATGCGCAATCTTCCGGAATGGCCGGTCGTCTTTTTCGCCGCGACCAGCATCGGCGCGATTATCACGCCGCTCAATGCCTGGTGGACGGCAGGCGAACTTAGCTATGGCCTGAGCGTCTCGGGCACTCGGCTACTCGTCTGCGACGCCGAGCGCTGGGAGCGCCTTGAACCCGAGATCGCCGCCCTACCGGTCCTGCGCGACATTTTCGTGAGCCGCGCTGAGAACGCGCTCGGCGCCAAGGCGCGCGTCCTCGAATCCGTCATCGGCCGACCTCCTGATTATGGAGACTTGCCCGAGGCCGATCTGCCGGCGGTCGCCGTCGCGCCCGACGAGGACGCAACAATCTTCTTCACGAGCGGCACGTCCGGCAAGCCGAAAGGCGCCGTCGGCGCCCATCGCAATATCCTCACCAATATCCTCACTTCTGCATACGGCGCCGCCCGCTCGGCGCTCCGACGCGGCGAGGCGCCGCAGCCGATGGCCCACAAGACCGGCCTTCTCGTCATTCCGCTTTTTCACGTCACAGCCTGCAACGCGCGCATGGTCGGTGCGATGCTTGCCGGACATACTCTTATTTTCATGCGCAAATGGGATACAATCAAAGCCTTCGAGATCATCGAGCGTGAGAAAGTGAACTCGACCGGCGGCGTGCCGACGATCGCCTGGCAGCTTCTCGAACATCCCGATCGCGGCAAATATGATCTCTCTTCGCTCGAGGCGATCGCCTATGGCGGCGCGCCGTCCGCTCCCGAACTGGTCCGCAAGATCAAATCCGAGTTCGGCGCCCTGCCCGGCAACGGCTGGGGCATGACCGAAACGTCGGCGACGGTGACGATGATCGCCGCCGAGGACTATCTTGCCCGCCCCGACAGTTGCGGGCCCGCCGCGCCGGTCGGCGATCTTAAAATTACGGACGATGCAGGCGTCGAACTTCCGGTCGGTTCGGTCGGCGAGCTTTGGGCGAAAGGGCCGATGGTCGTTCGCGGTTATTGGAACGACCCCGAAGCGACGGCGAAAACCTTCATCGACGGCTGGGTCCGCACCGGGGACCTTGCGCGCCTCGACGAGGAAGGCTTCTGCTACATCGTCGACCGCGCGAAGGACGTCATTATTCGAGGTGGCGAGAATATCTATTCGCTCGAGGTCGAGAACGTTCTCTACGAACATCCCGCGGTGACTGACGCCGCTTTGGTCGGCGCGCCCCATAGAACGCTTGGCGAAGAGCCGGTCGCGGTCGTGCGACTCGCGCCCGGCATGCGCGCGACGGAGGACGAGCTCAAAGACTTCGTGCGTGCGCGCCTCGCCGCCTTCAAGACGCCCGTCAAAATCCTTTTCTATGACGGCGTCCTGCCCCGCAACGCCAACGGCAAGATCTTGAAAAAAGAGCTCAGGGCGCTTTTCGCGCCCGAAGAGGTCAATACAGCCGCCCGCTGATTACGCTGGCGCCGCCAGCAAACCGCACAGGGAGAGTAAGAAATGTTGAGCGCCCTCGTCCTCGCAGCCGCAATGTCCGTGGGACCGGTCGACTACTCGAAGAATGAAAACTGGCTGTGCAGACCGGGCCGCAAGGACGCGTGCACGATCGTCGATCTTGACGTGACTATCGTTTCGAAGGACGGCTCGATATCGGTCGATAAATTCGCGGCGGCAGACGATCCGAAGATCGATTGCTTTTATGTCTATCCGACTGTGTCGCTCGATCCGACACAAAACAGCGACATGACCGCCAACGATGAGGAATATCGCGTCATCGCGAGTCAGTTTGCGCGCTTCGGTTCGGTTTGCCGGACCTTCGCCCCGCTCTATCGCCAGACGACATTGACGGCGCTCCGCGACAACGCGTTCACGAAGGAGTCTCTCGATCTCGCCTATGACGATGTGCTCGCGGCGTTTCGGTACTACATGGCGCATGACAATAACGGCCGGCCCTTCGCGCTGATCGGGCACAGCCAAGGTTCGCGGCACTTGAGCCGGCTCATTGCGGAAGAAATCGACGGCAAGCCGATCGAAAAGCGCATGCTTTCGGCGATCCTCGCCGGCCACAACACGCTCGTCCCGAAAGGCAAAGATGTCGGCGGCGATTTCAAGGCGACGCCGCTCTGCCGTTCGAACGCGCAGACGGGTTGCGTCATCACTTATGTAAGCTTCCGCGCCGATGCGCCGCCGCCGGCGGATTCGCGCTTCGCCCGCTCAATTGATCCGAGCGATGATGTCGCCTGCACCAACCCGGCGGCCCTCGCCAATAGCGCTTCGAATGCAGCACTCCACTCCTTTCTTGGCGCAGCCGGCGCCGGCCAGGCCTCCGCGCCCCAAGCTCCGTGGACGAGCGACGGCAAAGAAATCAAAACACTTTTCGTTGAGGCGCCGGGGCTTCTATCCGCGCGCTGCGTTCTGGACGAACATGGCGGCTATCTCGGCATTACGGTGAATGCTGATCAGAATGATCCGCGCACGGACACGATCAGCGGCGACGTTGTCGTAAACGGTCAGGTCGTTCCCGAGTGGGGCCTTCACCTTCTCGACGTCAGCGAGGCGCAAGGCGACCTGATCAACATCATCAAATCGGAAGCAAAATCAATGCGCTGACCGCCGACTTGCGCGCCGACGCCGCGACATCGCCGCGCCCGCAACTCGCAGCAAAGACCGCAGTCCCGGCGACAAGCGCCCGAAGGCTCCTGGCGAATAGCCTCGAATTCAACACGACGCATCCCGTCTGTTATTCGGAGGAACCCTCGGCTTACGCCAATCGCGGTATCGCGGCGGCGATTGTCTCGGCCTTTGCAAATAGCGCCGGATCAATCTTGAGCCCCGATGCGCCGGCATTGTCCTCAAGCTGGGCCGGCCGGCTCGCTCCGACGATCGCCGAGGCGACATTAGGCTCGCGCAATACCCATGCGAGCGCGAACTGCGCCATTGAAACCCCGGCCTCACGCGCGAGCGGCTTCATCTTTTCGACCGCTTCGACGATTGGAGTTTGCGTCCAGCGATCCATGAATTGATTCATCTTGTCATTCGTCGCGCGGCTGTCCGCAGGAGGCGCGGCGCCCGGCCTGTATTTGCCAGTCAGGACGCCTTGCGCGAGCGGCGACCAGACGATCTGCGAAATCCCGTTTTTCGCCGAGAGCGGGATCACCTCTTTTTCGGGCCGGCGCCAGAGCAGCGAATATTGCGGCTGGCTCGAAACAAAGCGCTCAACGTCTTTCAGGGCGAGCGCGTCCTTGATGTTCTGTGGCGACCATTCCGAAAAGCCGATATAGCGGACCTTGCCGGATTTCACCGCCGCCGTTAGCGCCCTCATCGTTTCCTCAAGCGGCGTCTCCGGGTCGTAGCGATGGCACTGATAAAGGTCGACATAGTTCGTCTTAAGCCGTTTGAGCGACGCATCGAGCTGCTTTCCAATCTGCGTTTTTGAAAGTCCGCGATCGGCGGCGCTCATTGGGAAGAACACTTTGGTCGCGAGCACATAGCTGTCGCGCTTTCTCCCTTTCAGCACATCGCCCAGAAATGACTCAGCCGCCCCCTGGCCGTAGACATTCGCGGTGTCGATAAAATTAATCCCGAGATCGAACGCCTTGTCGAGGCAAGCGCGCGCGCGATCGCGTTCAATACTGACGCCAGCCGTCAGCCAGGTGCCGTAGGAAATTTCCGAGACTTGGAGATCGCTCGCACCGAGCCGCCGATATTTCATATGCCTCGCCTTCCTCCTAGTTCTGCGCTCCCGCCGGCCACATTGATTGCATGCGCATTGTCTAGCGCGATATCGGCTGCCCGCCGACGGCGACCGCGCCCTTGCCGGCCGGCGGCGTCTTGCAAGCTCTCATATCGTTGAACCTCCATCGACGACGATGATCTGGCCATTCACATAAGCGCCCGCCGAAGAAGCAAGAAAAATCGCGGGCCCAGCGAGATCGTGCGGCTCACCCAGGCGTCGCATAGGATGGGCGCGCTTGAAGGCGGCTTCGGTTTCGGGATTATCCCATAAAGCGCGCGCAAAATCAGTGCGGATGAGTCCGGGCGCGATGCAATTCACGCGAACATTGTATTGACCATACTCCGCCGCATAATTCCGAGCGAGCTGAAAGTCAGCCGCTTTCGAAACATTGTACGCACCGATCGTCGTTGAGCCCCGAAGACCGCCGATCGAAGAGACGATTATGATCGAGCCTTCGCGCCGCTCGATCATTTCCGGCGCCGTCATCTGAATAAGCCAGTGATTCGATATCACATTATTGTCGAGGATCTTGCGGAATTGCTCATCGGAAATGCCGGCGAGCGGGCCGTAATAGGGATTGCTCGCGGCGTTGCAGACAAGGATGTCGATCTTGCCGAACGCCGTTCGCGCGCCGTCGACAAGCGCTTGAAGCGCTTCTTTGGAAGATATATTCGCCGGGATCGAAATCGCCGAACCTGGATGATCGGCGTTAATCGCGCCCGCCGCTTCTTCGCAGGCGTCAGCCTTGCGGCTCGAGACAACGACTTTGGCCCCCTCCGCCGCGAACCCTTCGGCGATCGCCCGGCCGATCCCACGGGACGAGCCCGTGATGACGGCTGTCTTGCCGTCGAGCCTAAATATCTGCATTCGTCCTTACCCCTCGCTATTTTCGCCGCCGACCGTCTCGCCGTCGGAGCCCGTCGCGCATACTGTATCTTCTTTTTCCGCCGATGCCCCATGGCGTTCGGCGACTGACTATAGATTTATCGCTCGTCCGCTGACGGTTATGTGGTAAGGATGCGCAGGCCGCAACGGCAGGCCGCGCACGATCTTCCAAAATGCCGCGCCACGACGGCGCCCGTTTTGCGCGAGCATGCGACGGTCGGCCCCGTGACGGGTTGGCGAATAGCTGATAGTGCCCCTTCATGACCGCGATTGTCGCCTCACAGGCGGGCAAAACCAGGCGATTTTACGAAAAGCGCGAGAGGATTCTTGACGCGGCGACGGTGCTTATCAACCAATATGGCGTCAAGGGCATGACCTTTGTCGACGTCGCGCGCCTTGTCGATCTCAACACCACCAGCATCACTTACTACTTCAAGAAAAAAGAGCTGCTTGCCGCCGAAGTGCTCTCAAACTCGTTAGAGCGGCTTTCAGCCATCGTCGACAACGCGCGCGAGGCGCCAACTCCCAACGAACGCGTCGCGAAATTACTGAGATCGAGCATCGAGCTTCATGCGCGCATTCGCCTCAATGAGGAACGTCCGGTCGCGATCCTTTCCGACATTCGCGCTCTTGACGACCCGTTCCGCACTGAGCTCAACCGGCGCTACCTGTCAATCTTCAACGAGCTGCGCGAATTCTTCGGGCCCGTTCGCGGCGAGGAAGATGCCGCGCTTCGCACCGCGCGCACGCACGTCCTCGTCGAGAACGTTTTCTGGCTGCAGGCCTGGCTGCGGCGATATTCGCTTGGCGATTACGAACGCGTAGGCCGGCGTCGTTTCGAGGTGTTCGACAAGGGCATCGCCAAGGACGGGGCCCCGTGGGCCCCGGCGACGCTCGAAATGCCAGACGACGATTCTCGGACCGAAATCGACGGCATGCCTGGCAATTTCATGCGCGCCGCGACCTGTCTCATCAACAAGCTCGGTTATCGCGGCGCCTCCGTCGAACGCATCGCCTCTGAGAACAGCGTCACGAAGGGCAGCTTCTATCATCACCTGAAAACGAAGGATGACCTCGTCATCGAGTGTTTCCGCTGGAGCTACGGCCGGGTCTCGCGCGTGCAGCGCGCTGCAATCAATTCGAACGGCGACTATTGGACCGTGCTCGCGACGGCGATAGCCACATTGCTCGACATTCAATTCTACAGCGATTTCCCGCTGCTCAGGACGACAGCCCTTCAGGTTCTGCCGACAGAATTGCGAACCGATATACTCGAACGCTCGAACCGAATGGCGCGGCGCTTCGCCGGAGCCATGATCGACGGGATTACGGAAGGATCGGTGCGCGCGATCGATCCCTTGATCGCAAGTCAGGCGGTGATGGCTGGACTCAACGGCGCCTATGAATTGCGCAAGTGGGCCTCGGCGCACGCGCCGAAGCGCGCCATCGAACTCTACGGCTCCACTTTGGCCTATGGCCTATTCCGCGACGGAATCGTCAAGCACAGTTAGTGCCCATTCCGGGGGCGAGACCCCTTTTTCGGACTGCGCGGCGTCGCTAATGGCTGCGAGCCGCCGCGCGTTTGGGGAGCGAGCGCCCCCTCGCGGGAGAGGCGGCCGAAATAAAAGGGCTCCGCCAGAAAGGATCTGCGGAGCCCATTGTACTGTTCAGCCTAAGAAATCTCAGAACGCGGTGCTGATTCCAACCTTGAACTGACGCCCGAGCGGATTGCCCGTGAACGGATCATAGTTGTAGTCGAGGCGAGCAAAGCTCGGATCGCGATTGAAAATGTTGATCGCGGTGAACGTCGCCGTCGTCTGATGCGGCAGATGGATCGCCAGGTTGAAGTCCGTCGTGAAGAACGAGCGGATATGCGCGCCCTGCAAAAGCGTCGGACTGCCCGGCAATGTGACTTGCGGAGCAAACGGCCCGGTCAGGGTTTGCGCGCGTTGATCGTCATAGCCCTTGGTGTAGCTCAGGTTCACCCGGGCGTCGAACCAGCTTTGGCCATAAGAGACGAATCCCAGACCCTTCCATTTCGGCACGGGATAGACCGTCGTCTGGAAGTTCAGCTTTCCCGATGCGTCGAAGGCGTTTTGGACGACAACCCCCTCGACGATTTCGTCGCCGACGTCGAAGGCGATCGTATAGGTGGCGTCAACGCCCGCCCCCCAATGGCCTTGACCGACTTCGCCAGTATAGTTGGCGCTGATGTCTAGTCCTGAACTCGTCTGCGTGCCGCCATTGACGATATTCGTTACGACGCGCGACACGTTGGAGATCGAGCAGGTGCCCGCGCCTGGAACGCCCGCGCCGTCGGCGAAGAGGAACCGGGAGCGAAGGCCGGCGAAGGTCGGATCGGAGCAGTTCGATCCGGCGAACAGCGTCGCCACCATGCCGGCGAGCGGTTCGGCTCCGATAACGTCCGTGATGTGGTAGCGGAAATAGTCGACGCTCGCATTAAAGCCGCCATTGCCGAAGAGAAGGCCGGCTGAATAGTTCGTCGACGATTCAGGTTTGAGAGCGGGATTGCCGAAAACATCCACCGGACGGAAGGTCGTTCCAATGAGCTGCAGCGTCGTGATGCTGTCGGGCGTCAATTGCTGCGGCGGCGGGCCGCGGAAGGTCGTGCCGATCGAGCCGCGGATCGCGAACATATCGGTCACCTGCCAGCGCGCCGTCGCCTTCGGGTCGAAGGTCGAGCCCGTGCCGGCGCCGTAGGCCTCGTAGCGCGCGGCGACCTGGAGGTTCAAACTGTCGAGGAACGGAAACTCCAACTCGCCATAGCCGGCGACCACGTCATTGCTCGCCTGGCTGTCCACGTTCGTGCCAAGGAAGGCGAGCGCGCCGGTCTGTTGCGCGCATGACGTATTCCCGTTGACCGGCGTATCCTTGCACGGATTAACGGCGAGATTGTTATTGTCGCCATAGCGAATCGAAAAGTCGTTCTTCCTGTACTGTGCGCCGAGGCCGAATTTGATTTCGCCGCCCGGCAGGTCCACCCCTGTGCCGCCGGAAAAGATCAAATCGCCGACCCAGATCTTGGTGTCGATGTGTGTCGTCGACTTGACGAAGAACCACTTGATGAGATCGAGATTGTTATTGGCCGGCCCGGTCCCAGTGATGGCATTCCCGAAGGGGTTCAAGAACAGGCAGCCGTTAGCGCCCGGCGTGTTCGCGCTGACATCGCAATTCGGGCCGCCGAAACCGCGCAGAGCGAGCTGCACGCGATCGCCGAAAGAATCAAATCCGTCAAAATATCGTTTGTAGTCGTGGAAGGTGAAGGTCGCCTCAAAATCGATATTTTGAGGAAGCGTTCCCTTAAAGCCCGTGGTAATGCGGATTGAATCCGCCGTGCGCTGACCGACTTGCGAGCCGAGATTATCCGGATTGCCGGCGAAGAGCGGGTTCCCGCCGACCATGAACGGACGATAGAGCAGCGTCGGGAACAGGGCCGCAATCGTGCCTACCGGAATTTCGCTCGGATGCTCGATCGCATATTGAATGAAGCCAGGGTTGTTCGCCGGCACCACAAAGCCGCTCGATGAGCCGCCGACGGACGCCGACGGCGACTGGGTCAAAACATAAGACGGCGAGGAGCGATAATGCGGAACGATATCGTGCCCGTAGAGCGCGGTCGTTTCGAACTGGATATTGTCGGTGAGATCAAAAGCAAATTCGCCATAGATCTGGCCGCGATTTTCCTTCTCCTGCAGCGCGTCGAAGGGCGTATATTGCGTGGCGCACCGGTTCTGCGCGGTGAAGAAGCCGCCGAGCGCTGTGCAGTCCGCGTCGCCATGGAGCGGTCCATTCGGAGCTGCCACGAAGCCGCCCATGCCGTTTGAGACAAGCCCGAGCGTCAGAAAGGTCGCCGGATTGCCGCCGCCCGTCCAGCCGCCTTGCGGGTTCTCCGCAAACGGAAGAATCGCATAATCGCGCTCATTCGCGAGCAGCTCAGACTTATGCTGGTATCCGGCGGCGAGGAAGACCCGCCAGCGATCCGCCTTGTGCCCGTAGCTCAACGCTCCGGTCCAGTCGCCATTCGTGTCCGGTATGAACTTGTAGTCGGCTGAGGCTCGGAAGCCTTCCTGGTCGGATCTCGTGATGAAGTTGACGACGCCGCCAATCGCGTCGGAGCCATAGGTCGCCGCCGCGCCATCTTTCAATATTTCGATCCGGCCGATCGCCGCGAGCGGCAAGAGATTGAGATCGACAAAGGGGACGGCCTGGCCGACCTGTACGAGTCGCTTGCTGTTCAACAGAACAAGCGTCCGCGAAGAGCTGAGACCCCGCAAGTTCACAGAAGCAAGACCCTCGGTCGCTTGCGAGCGGCTGTCGAACTGGTTCGTGTCGCCAAAGACGCCGTCCGATACCGACAGCAGCTTCATGAGCTCAACAGGCGACGGATCGCCGAGATTTCTGAGATCCTCGTCGGACAAGACATCGACCGGCAGCGCCGCGTTCTCCGGCGTGCCCCTGATGACCGAGCCCGTGACGACGATGACGTCGCCTTCATTTGCATTCGGGTCCGCCGCTAGCGCCGGACCAATTGACCCCGCGATAAACGCCGCAAGTCCTACGCTTGCGTAGAGCACGCCGTTCCTAGCCATTTTATCCTCCCCAGGATGGTCGGGATTTCTCTTTCTTGCCCGTACCGTAGGCTCAATTAGATCAATCCTCCAATTTCAAGTCAAGAAGGGTTAACGCGCGAGGCGGTCACTTTCCCTTGTATAATGGGCATTTCTAGGCGGCCGGTGGTGCTTTTCTGTTACGCGGCTTGCGTACCGGAAATATGAGAATGGCGAGTGCCGGGAGCGGGCCGACGAGCGAACCTCCAACCGCCGGGATGAGCACGAAATGCGCCGCCGACGCTTCCTGGGAGCGGATCGAACGCCCCCGCCCGCTATCGTGGCGGCGCACAAAATTGTGACGCACGGCTCAAAGCATCGCCGACGAGGCCCTGGACAAAGTCCGACGTCGGACTGTGTCCCGGGCGTCGTCGCGCCTGGCCGCGTGCGCGCCGCATCCAATCTGCTAGCGGCCAAGCGAACGGCCAAAGCCGCTTGCCGGATCGCGAACAGAACGCCTAGAAGGGAAAGGGCGATTAGGCGCGGCGAAGCGATATCGCCGGAATTTGCAGGCCTCTTCGCACGCGCTCGCCGCCGCCGGTCCTGTGTTTCGAAAACCTGCCGGCGGCAATCATCAAACGTCGCCCGCCAGCCGGCGCGCCTGGAAAGAAGGATGCCGCAATGCGCGACGCCGTCATCGTCTCCACAGCCCGCACGCCGATCGGCAAGGCCTATCGCGGCGCGTTCAATGCAACGCCGTCGCCGACCCTGGCGAGCCACGCAATCAAAGCCGCGGTCGTGCGCGCCAAGATCGATCCCGCAGAGATCGACGACGTCATTTTCGGCGCAGCGCTGCAGCAGGGCGTGCAGGCGACCATCGGCCGGACGGCGGCGTTGCGCGCCGGCCTTCCCGTCACCGTCGCCGGCATGTCGATCGACCGGCAATGTTCGTCGGGCCTGATGAGCATTGCGACCGCAGCGAAACAAGTGATCGTCGACAGGATGGATATTGTCCTCGCGGGCGGCGTTGAATCGATTTCGATGGTGCAGACGGCAGAGATGCGCCTCGGCCGCGACCCGGAGCTTCTCAAGATGGTTCCGGACATTCACATGCCGATGCTGCAGACCGCGGAAGTCGTCGCAAAGCGCTATAGCGTCGGCCGCGATCGCCAGGACGACTACGCGCTGCAATCGCAGCAGCGCACAGCGGCGGCGCAGGCAAAGGGCGCATTCGGCGACGAGATCGTCCCCGTCACGGCGACCATGCAACTCGTCAATAAGGAGACGGGCGCCGTCTCGCATAAAGAAGTGACGCTCGCCAAGGATGAAGGCAATCGTCCGGAAACGACGCTTCACGCGCTCGCCGGCCTTTCGCCGGTATTCGAGGGCGGCAGCATCACGGCCGGCAATGCAAGCCAATTCTCGGATGGCGCCTCGGCGGCCGTCGTTATGGAAGCGGGCGTTGCAGCAAAGCGCGGGCTCCGCCCCCTTGGCCGCTATGTCGGCATGGCGGTCGCCGGAACCGAGCCCGACGAGATGGGCATCGGCCCGGTCTTCGCCATCCCAAAACTCCTAAAGCGCTTCGATCTTAAGATGAGCGATATCGGCCTTTGGGAGTTGAACGAAGCTTTCGCCGTGCAGGTCGTCTACTGCCGCGACAACCTTGGCATTCCCAACGATATTCTCAACGTCAATGGCGGAGCGATCTCGATCGGCCATCCTTACGGCATGTCAGGCGCGCGCATGACCAGCCATGCGCTGATCGAAGGAAAGCGCCGCGGCGCGAAATATGTCGTCGTCACCATGTGCGTCGGCGGCGGGATGGGCGCCGCCGGACTATTTGAAGTACTTTAGTCACTCCCTCTTCCGTGGACGGATCAGCCCTTCCTGCGCAGCGTCGGCGACGAGGCGCCCGTCCCGCGTGAAAATCCGTCCCCGGTTGAAGCCCCTCGCGCCGCCCGACCACGGACTGTCTGTCGCGTAGAGCAGCCAGTCGTCGACGCGGAAATCGCCATGCAGCCACACCGCGTGATCGAGGCTCGCCGTCTGCACCTCGCCCGTCGCCCAGCTGACGCCATGCGGCAGAAGGCACGCCCCGAGCAGCGACATGTCGGAAGTGTAGGCGAGAATCGCCCGATGGAGACCCGGATCGTCCGGGATCGGCGCAACGACCTTGAACCAGGCGTAGTGGCGCGGCTCCCGCTTTTCACGAAGGAACGGCCCCCACTCGCCGACCGGGCGCATCTCGATCGGTCGCGGGCGTTGCAGAAATCGGACGATCCGCTCGGGAAGGTCGGCCGCGTATTTTGCGGCAAGATCGGCCTGGCGGGGAAGATCCTCCGGTGGCGGAACGTCCGGCATCGCCTCTTGATGTTCGAAACCTTGCTCGGGCCGGTGAAAGGACGCCGCCATATTGAGAATGGGCTGGCCTTTCTGCATGGCGACGATGCGCCGGTTCGAAAAGCTGCCGCCGTCATAGTCGCGCAGCACGCGATAGATGATCGGCGCGCCTTCCGCGCCCGGCCGCAAGAAATACGCATGCAGCGAATGCGCGGCGCGGCCCTCCTCGACCGATGCGGTCGCCGCCATCAGACCTTGCGCGATCACCTGCCCGCCGAAGACGCGCCCCCGCCCGTCGACAAGCATGCTTCCGCGATAAAGATCGACGTCGAGTTCTTCGACGTCGAGCAGGCGCACGAGGCCGTCGACGAGTTCGGCCGCGCTCGGCTGCGGGCGTGAGGCATCCATCCCTGTTGCTCTCCGTACTTTGCCGCAGCGGCGCGAGGCCGTTGGCGGGTCGGCGAAGATCGCCCGTCCGCAACGACGTCGTCAATTGGAAGACCGAACCAAATTGCAGCATTGCGCGCGCATGATTATTGGCGAGCCAGACCCGATCGACCGGCGGGCGAGGCCGGGCCGCCCCTTTTGCGCGTCCATCGGCTGCCTGGTCAGCGATTACTGACCGAGATCGGGCGGGTCGCAGCTGCTCAGTCGCAACCTCCGCGGCTTGGGGCCGGCGATCATTGACTTGGCGCCGGGCAGCTCTTAGACCGCGCGCTCTGCTGCCCGGATGGCGGAATTGGTAGACGCGCAGGTTTCAGGTACCTGTGCCGCAAGGCGTGGAGGTTCGAGTCCTCTTCCGGGCACCAGGCGTCGGCGAGCGGAATTTCCTTTCGCGTAATTCTTCGAATTTCGATCGCGCGACCGCTTCGACCTTAGCCAAGATTTCCTGTTGTCCGCGACGTGTCGCCGTATTTGTCGGCAGGCCGCGCAGCATCAAAGTGGAAATCTAACGATCGACGCCGAGTCCGCCTAAGGCCCCATTCTCCAGTATTTCCATACGAAATTGGTGAGCCCGGATGGGATCGAACCATCGACCTACTGATTAAAAGTCAGTTGCTCTACCGCTGAGCTACGGGCCCACGAACTTGAAACTGCGGCGGCCGGCGCCCACAGGAGAATGCCGGCAAAAGAAAAGCCGCCGACGCCTTTCAAAGCGGCGGGAGGCTTTCGGAGGCGCGGACCATAATTGCGGCGCCGCGGCAGGTCAACCGCCGCCAATTCCACAAGGTTGGGCGCTTTGCCGACCGTCTCTCAGAGGACGGTTTCGCCTGTCTCCTCACGAAATCGCCCGACGAAATCGGCGAATCGCCCGGCGGCGATCGCACCGCGGATTTCAGTCATCAGCCGCTGGTAGAAGCTCACATTATGCCAGGTGAGCAGCATCGGCCCGAGATACTCCCCAGCCCGGAAAAGATGATTGAGATAGGCCTTCGAATAGTCCCGGCTCGCCGGGCAGTCGCTCGCCGCATCGAGCGGTTCGGGGTCGTCGGCATATTGCGCGTTCGTGATGTTGATCGGCCCATTCCTTGTCCAGGCCTGGCCGTGGCGGCCCGAGCGCGTCGGCAGGACGCAATCGAACATGTCGATCCCGCGCGCGATGGCGCCGACAATGTCGGCGGGCTTGCCGACGCCCATTAGATAGCGCGGCCTCGTCTCAGGAAGATGCGGCGCGACGCTTTCGAGTATCCGAAACATCGTCTCGCGCCCCTCGCCCACCGCAAGCCCGCCGACCGCATAACCGTCAAAGCCGATCTCAAGAAGACGCGCGGCGCTCTCGGCGCGCAGGTCTTCGTAATCGGCGCCTTGCACGATGCCGAACAGCGCCGCGCCGGCCGCCGCATTTACTTCAAAGGCGCGCTTGGAGCGCTCCGCCCAGCGCAGCGACAAGAGCATCGACTCGCGCGCTGCTCCCTTCTCGATCGGAATGGCGGGACATTCGTCGAGCTGCATCTGGATGTCGGCGCCGAGCCGCGACTGGATTTCGATCGAGCGCTCGGGGCTAAGGAAATGCGCCGCTCCGTCGATATGCGATCTAAAGGAGACGCCCTCTTCCGTCAGCTTGCGGAGCGCGCCGAGCGACATCACCTGGAAGCCGCCAGAATCAGTGAGGATCGGGCCCGCCCAGTTCATGAATCGATGAAGCCCGCCGAGCGCCGCCACGCGCTCTGCGCCGGGTCTCAGCATCAGATGATAGGTGTTGCCGAGAATGATGTCGGCGCCGGCCTCGCGCACCTGCTCGGGCAACATCGCTTTCACCGTTCCGGCTGTGCCGACCGGCATGAAGGCGGGGGTACGGATATCGCCGCGCGGAGTCGTAATGACGCCGGCGCGCGCCGGTCCATCTACCGCCGTCAGGGAAAAGGAAAATTCCGCCTTGCTCATAATCGGGTGTCGTCGATTGGGGCCCCTAACGCACCTTGGTTGTCGCTTCCTCGCCCTGCTTGATCAAGCTCAGAACGCCGCTATTCGTCTCGACGACGGTAATCGAGGCGTTGGCCGGCCTGAAGCAGATTACGTCGTCTCGACCGAGCGCGGCGCCGACAGCGACATTGATGGCGACGAAATGGGAGAAAATGACGGCGTCGTCTCTCTGCGCGGCGAGAAAGTCAACGAGCGTTCGCCGCCAGTTCCGCTCCGGCGCGCCCGCTTTCGCCCAGCCGCCGCGCATGACGCCCAAAAGCCAGGTTTGGCGATCGCCGATCGGCAGTCCGTCCGGCGAAGGAATTTCCGCGACCTGATCGGCCAGCGTAACGGGACGACGCCAGTCGCGCGCTGTCGGTTCGGCGGTCTCGCGCGCCCTCAATAACGGACTTGAAAATATGTCGAGCGGTCCGAAATGCGTGAGCTTCTGCGCGGCTTGTTCCGATTGCCGCCGGCCGAACTCGCTAAGGCCAGGATCGACCGCCTTGTCCCAGGCCGCCGAAGCCTCGCCATGGCGGACAAGATAAAGCCTCGCCACTCTTCAACCACCCTCAGCCAGTTCGATGAGCTTCGTTACCGTGCGCCAATTGCGCGCTGTAGCGGGAACGCCTAGCGCCCGCTCGATGGCGCCACGAACCTTGGACTCGGCGAAGCCGTCCGGCGTATGGAGGTAGAACACCTTTTCTATCAGCGCAAAACGCTCTCTCTTCGCGCGACGCAACTCAAGCTTGCCGATATCAGGATCTTGCGGTTCGGCGTCGAGAAAGAAGAGATGAAGGGTTTTCGGCTCGCGGACGGCTTTCGGGAAAGGATTGTGCCGCGCGGCCGCCTCAAGCTCGTCTTGCGTTATCACGATGACATGCGGATCGATGCCTTGCGCATCCAAGATCGCGCGCCGCGAAAATCCGGACTGGATGTAGGTCTCGACCTTTTTCAGCCCCAGACGCGTGAACAACGCGGCGAGCTCTTTCATCGGGAGCGTCGAACTGCCGAGAACATTGACGCCGCGAAGAAGGCAGATCCAGCGGGTCATCAGGCGCGCTCCAGCAGGCATGCATCGCCATAGGAATAGAAGCGGTAGCCGGTTTCGATGGCATGCGCGTAGGCGGCCTTCATCCGCTCCGTCCCGGAAAACGCACAGACCAGCATAAAAAGCGTCGAGCGCGGAAGATGGAAATTGGTCATCAGAAGGTCAGCCGACCGGAACCGATAGCCGGGCGTGATGAAGATCGCGGTCTCGCCAAGGAAAGGCTTGATCCGTCCCTCTTTGTCGGCGGCGCTTTCGAGAAGCCGCAACACCGTGGTGCCGACGGCGACGATCCGACCTCCCGCAGCGCGCGCTTCGTTGATCGCGTCCGTCTGCTCTTTCGTAATCTCCCCCCCTTCGGCGTGCATGACATGATCGCGCGCATATTCGGCGGTCACCGGCAGGAACGTGCCGGCGCCGACATGAAGGGTAATCTTGACGACGCCCGCCCCCATGGCGTCGATGGCTTCGAACAGATCGTCCGTAAAATGAAGGCCCGCCGTCGGCGCGGCGACAGAACCGGATTCGTCGGCGAAGACGGTCTGATAGTCGCTGGCGTCTTCGCGCCGGAGCGCGCGTCGCCGGGCGATATAGGGCGGCAAAGGCGGCGCACCCGCGCCGGCAAGCGCCTCGTCAAACTCAGCGCCAGAGGCATTGAACTCAAGGACCGCTTCGGCGTCATGGCGTTCGCCGACCCGTGCGGCCAGCCCGCCGCCAAATTCCAGAAGATCGCCGTCGCGAAGCCGCTTGGCGGGCCTCACGAAAGCGCGCCAGCGCGTCCCGCCCTTGTCGTCCGCAAGCTGTTTGTGAAGCGTAACATCGATCTCGACAGGCCCTCCACCGCCTTCGGCGCGCGCCGGCCTGACGCCCTTAAGCTGGGCGGGGATTACTCTTGTGTCGTTGAGGACAAGAAGGTCTCCCGCCCGCAAGAAGGACGGCAGATCGCGCACGAGGCGATCTTCGAATTCGGCGGGCGTTACATGAAGGAGCCGCGCCGAATCCCTTGGACGCGCCGGTTCGAGTGCGATCCGGTCGTCAGGCAGGTCGTAATCGAAATCCGAGACGCGCATGGCGCCGGCCTAGCAGCGAAACCCGCGCTCGGCCAGCGCCAGATCGGATGAGGTTAGAGAGAATCCCGGCAGTCTCCAGTCGTCTTATAAAAAGTCCGCTGTACCTGGTCGACCTTCTGCCCGATGTTCGGCGACGCTTCGAGATCAAACCGCACCCAAGCTCCCGTTTCTGCGGCGCGCATCAGGAATTGCACGACGCCGGGCTCGGCGCTGGGAGCATAAGGAGCGCTTTCTCCGCTGAAGAGCGGTACGTACGTCCCGTCCGGGTTGCCAACGATCATGGACGCCCCATCAGCGCCGACATAGAAACTATGCGTTCGCCCGTCCGCCGACTTCGCGAACCCCGTGACACTGTGTAGATTCTGGTAGATGTGGTACCGCATGTCGGTAATGCAAGCAGTAATATTCACCTGCGGGTAGCCGGTCGACAACTGAGGCGCTCCCTTAGCGCCGGGCAACGTCTTGATCGTTCCGGAACCGGTTTTTGGCGGTGCAGCAACGGCTGCTCCGTAGACTGACAACAACGCAGCCGCGAGGATAAGCCCCCATCTCATAAGTCTCTCCTTGTCTGAAAGGAGGCTTATAGCACGGGCGTGATAATTCTGCGTAGGGTCGCGTTTAGGCGGGCGCACGGAAACTGACGATCTTCGTCGGCTTTCTTGGTGACGTGCATGGCGGCGCTCTAGCGGCGAAATCTGCGCTCGGCCAGCGGCCGGTCCAAAGACGCTAAAAAGACTCCCGACAGTCGCCGCTCGCCTTATCGTAATCCCGCAGTATGGTGTCGACCTTCTGCGCCATTTTAGTTGACGCTTCGAGGTCGAAGCGCACCCAGGCGCCCGCTTCCGCCGCTGTCATAAGAAACCGCGCCATGCCGGGTTCAGCGTCGGGCGCAAAAGGCGCGCTGGCTTCGCCGAGAGGAACAATCGACCCGTCCGCCTTGCCGACGATCATCCACGCTTCGGCGGCGCCGATATAGAAACTGTGCGTTCGACCGTCCGCCGATTTCGCGAATCCGGTAATGCTGTGCAACGACTTATAAGTTTGATAGCGAATTTCGGTCACGCACGCCGTTATGCTCGTTTTGGGATAGTCGACTGACTGGCGCTCCGGCGTCTTGCCCGCCGGCGAGGTCACGGTTGTCCCCGTATTGGTTCTCGGCGGCGCCGCGATGGCCGCTCCGCAAACCGCCAGCAACACAGTCCCTAACAAAAGCGCGCCTCTCATAAAGCCCTCCCTGTCTGGAAGGAGGCTTATAGCATGGGCGCAATAATTCTGCTTAAGGGCGCGTTCAGGCGGAAGTGCGGAAGCTGACGATCTTCGTCGGTTTTCTCGGCGGCTCGCCGCGCGCCGCCTTGTCGACATTCTCCATGCCGTCGATGACCTTGCCCCACACCGTGTACTGTGCATCGAGGAATGAGGCGTCGTCGAAGCAGATAAAAAATTGACTGTCGGCGCTGTTCGGATCGTTGGCGCGGGCCATCGAGCAGACGCCGCGCTGATGGCTGACATCGTTGAATTCGGCTTTCAGCTTCCTGCCGGAGCCGCCCGTCCCGTTGCCTTTCGGGCAACCCATCTGCGCCATGAAGCCGTCGATCACGCGGTGCAGAGTGAGACCGTCATAAAAGCCCTCGTCGGCGAGCTCTTTGATGCGCGCGACATGTTTCGGCGCCTTGTCGGGAAGAGTCTCAATCGTCACGGAGCCTGTATCGAGGGTGAGAATCATCCGGTCAGTCACAGCTCAACCTTTCCATTTATTTTTCGCGGCGTCTCAATAGCGCAGAGATTGCGAACGAAGCCGTCCTTTACGACGCCCGCGGCTTCGAGATATTTCTGGAAAGCCTCGCTGTCGGTCTTCATCACGAGGATATGCGGCTTTTCGGCGTCGGGAACGTCGGCCGCGATGCGCATCCGCAAGATCGGCGTCGGCCGCTTCGGGGGCTCGCCGCGCTCGATGCGCCGCGTATTCTCAAAGCCGGCGACGATCCAGCCCCAGACAGCGTAGCGCCGGTCGAGGCTTTGGCGGGCGTCCCCGATGACGAGAAAGAACTGGCTGTTGGCGCTGTTCGGGTCCGTCGTGCGGGCCATCGACATGACGCCAGGGCAATGGGCGCCCCAGACCTCGACATGCTTGTCGGTGCGGAAGGAACGCAGCGATTCCGGCTGCGCCGCCGCTGGCAGCCCGTCGATGAAGCCGACGCGTGCGGCCATGCGGTCGCGGCCGATTGGGGTGAAATCCGGCATCTCCTCGGTGTCATGCGTGAACTCGGCCGGAATGTCGGGAAGGGAGGAGCCGCCCGTCCCGTCGCCCTTCGGATCGCCGCCCTGGGCGACGAAGCCCTCGATCACACGATGGAAGTCAAGATCGTCGTAGAAATGCTGGCGCACCAGGGTCTTGATCTGGGCGACCGTCTTCGGCGCGATATCGGGGCGCATTTCGATGACGACCTCACCTTGCGGCAGATCCATCAAGAGGGTGTTCTCAAGATCGATCGGCCGCCAAGCGTCGTCCGGCGCCGCCGAGGCGATGTCGATCGGCCGCACGACAGCGGTTTTGTCGTTCTTGTCCTTGGCGACGGCGGGAACAGCGAGGAAAGCCGCGGCAAGCGCGGCGACACCAATATTCGGCTTCATCGGCCTCAAACTCCTCGGCGACGCTGCGCCTCCTATAACGGCATTAGCGGCGAATGTCAGCGGCGGCGCGAGAGCCGGCCAGCGCCGGTCGGGGCCCAACGGCGTCCCGATTACCGCGCGCCGAGCCTAGCGAGCGAACTTCATCTCAAGCGCCTTGGCGACCCGCGCTGGCACGAAGGACGATATGTCGCCGCCGAGTCTCGCGATTTCCTTGACGAGGCGCGAGGCGATCGCCTGATAGCGCGCATCAGCCATGAGAAACACGGTCTCGATCTCGTCATTCAAGGCCTGGTTCATGCCGACCATCTGGAACTCATACTCGAAGTCGGAGACGGCTCTTAGGCCCCGGATGATGATGTCCGCCTTCACGCTCTCGGCGAAATGCATGAGGAGCGTCTCGAAAGGCGTCACTTTGATGACGACGCCGCTCGTCTTTCCGATCGCCGCCATCTCCTCGGCGACCAGGGTGACGCGCTCTTCAAGCGTGAAGAGCGGCCCCTTGTCGCGATTGACCGCGACGCCGATGACGAGTTCGTCGACGAGCTTCACCGCCCGCTCGACGATGTCGACATGGCCGAGCGTCAGGGGATCGAACGTGCCGGGATAGAGCCCGATGCGCTTTCCCATCCTCACTCCTCTTCGGCGATACCCTCTTCGCCTATGTCTTCAATGCGCTCGACGGAAACGACGCGCTCGCCCTCGCGCGTTCTGAAGATGGTGACGCCCTGCGTGTTGCGCCCCGCAACGCGAATGCCGGCGACCGGCGTTCTGATCAATTGCCCGCCATCCGTAACGAGCATGATCTGATCGGCGTCGTCGACCGGGAAGGACGCGACGACGCGCCCATTCCTCTTCGAGGTGATAATCGCGATGATCCCTTTGCCGCCGCGGCCTGACGTCCGGTATTCATAAGAGGAGGAGCGCTTGCCATAGCCGTTCTCGGTGACGGTGAGGACGAACTGCTCGGCCGCGCCAAGTTCGGCGAGACGTTCCGGACTGATCGCAACCGGCGCCTCAGCGGGCTCCTCGGCCTCCTCTTCCAGCGTCTCCTCGCCGACCGCGCGGCGCATGGCGGCCGCGTGCTTCAGATAAGCGCGCGCTTCGTCGGAATCCGTGTCGATATGGCGAAGAATGGCCATCGAAATGACGGCGTCGCCCGTCCCGAGTTTGACGCCCCGCACGCCCGATGAGGTGCGGCCCGCGAAAACGCGCACATCGTCGACCGGGAAGCGGATGCACATGCCCGCGGCCGTCGTCAAAAGCACGTCTTCATCGGCGCGGCAGATCTGCACGCCGACGATGGCGTCGCCCGCTTCGAGCTTCATTGCGATCTTGCCGTTGCGATTGACGCGCTGGAAGTCCGACAGCTTGTTGCGACGGACATCGCCCGATTTCGTCGCAAACATGACGTGGAGATTTTCCCAGGCGTCCTCGTCTTCAGGCAGCGGCAGGATGGTCGTCACGCGCTCGTCCTGCGCGAGCGGCAACAGATTGACGAAGGCTTTGCCCCGCGATTGCGGCGCGCCTTCCGGAATGCGCCACAGCTTCATCTTGTAGGCCATGCCGGTCGAGGTGAAGAAGAGAAGCGGCGTGTGCGTATTGCCGACGAAGAGCTGGGCGACGAAGTCTTCCTCTTTCGGGCGCATCGCCGCGCGGCCCTTGCCGCCGCGCTTCTGCGCCCGATAAGTCGAAAGCGGGGTGCGTTTGACATAGCCCGAATGCGTCACCGTCACGACCATGTCTTCCTGGGCGATCAGGTCCTCGTCCTCGACCTCGCCTTCGGCTTCGATGATCTCCGTGCGGCGCGGCGTCGCGAACTCCTCCTTCACGGCGAGGAGCTCGTCCTTGATGATCGTCATGACGCGATCGCGCCGGCGCAGGATGTCGAGATAGTCCTTGATCTTGTCGGCGAGACCTTTGAGTTCGTCCCCGATTTCGTCGCGGCCGAGCGCGGTGAGCCGCTGCAGGCGTAAGTCGAGGATCGCCTTCGCCTGCTCTTCGGAGAGCTTTAGCGTGGCGCCCTCGCTCATCAGATGGCGAGGATCGGCGACGAGGAGGACGAGCGGCGCGAGGTCCTTCGCGGGCCAGTCGCGGGCCATCAATTGATCCTTGGCGGTGGCCGGATTGGGCGCCTTGCGGATCAGCGCGACGATCTCATCGATATTGGCGACGGCGATCGCAAGACCGACCAAGACATGGGCGCGGTCGCGCGCCTTGTTGAGTTCGAATTTCGTGCGGCGCGCAACGACGTCCTCGCGGAACTCGACAAAGGCTTCGAGCACGTCGCGCAAAGTCATCTGCTGCGGGCGCCCGCCATTCAGCGCCAGCATGTTGACGCCGAAGCTCTGCTGCAGCTGCGAATGACGGTAAAGCTGATTGAGAACGACGTCGGGCGCGGCGTCGCGCCGGAGTTCGATGACGACCCGGATGCCGAAGCGGTTCGACTCGTCGCGAATGTCGGCGATGCCCTCGATCTTTTTCTCGCGGACAAGCGCGGCGATGCGCTCGACCATCATCGCCTTGTTCACCTGGTAGGGAATTTCGGTGACGATGATCGCGAGCCGGTCCTTGCGGATCTCTTCAATAGCGGCGCGCCCGCGCATGATGATGGAACCGCGGCCCAAAAGCAGAGCGGCCTTCGATCCGACATGACCGAGTATAATCCCGCCCGTCGGGAAGTCGGGGCCTGGCACGATGTCGAGCAGCTCTGAATCGGCAATGTCCGGATTGTCGATGATGGCGATCGTCGCGTCGATGATCTCGCCGAGATTGTGCGGCGGGATGTTGGTCGCCATGCCGACGGCGATGCCGCCGGCGCCGTTGACGAGAAGATTCGGGAAGCGCGCCGGCAGGACCACCGGCTCCTGACGCTCATTCGAATAGTTCGGAACGAAGGGAACCGTATCCTTGTCGATATCCTCAAGGAGCGCGTTCGTCGCCTTCGCCATGCGCGCTTCGGTATAGCGATAAGCCGCGGGCGGATCGCCGTCGATCGAACCGAAATTGCCTTGCCCGTCGATCAGCGGCAGGCGCATCGAAAATTCCTGCGCCATTCTGACGAGGGCGTCATAAACCGCCTGGTCGCCATGCGGGTGATAGCGGCCCATGACGTCGCCGACGGCGGTCGCGCATTTGCGGTACGGCTTGTTGTGGACCTGTCCGTTCTCATACATCGTATAGAGAATGCGGCGGTGCACGGGCTTGAGGCCGTCACGCGCATCCGGGATGGCGCGCGAGACAATGACGCTCATCGCATAGTCGAGATAGGAGCGCCGCATCTCCTCCTCGATCGCGATCGGCGTTACATTTTTCGGCGCTTCCCCGCCCGGCGCGCCGGCCTCATTGTCCTTGTCGTCGGCCACTGACAAACTTCCCGCAAGCTTCTGGAATCAGGGAGAATTCTGAGCCTTTGGCTTAGCACCTGCAGCATAAGACCCGCAAGCATTGCGCGTTTTTTGAAGGCGCGGCGCCTCATTTCTGGGCGGTTTGCCTCGGTCCGCTGATACGCTACACTATCGTCCGGGGTATAACGGGGTGCGGGACGAAGGCAATCTCTCTTGAGAATGCCGACGCATGCGCAGCGGGACGCGTTGGCGACCGCGATTCGCCCCCCGGCGACCGCCATCAAACTGTGCCTGAAAGGCCGTAAAGGCGTTTCGCACAGAGCCGGTCGACGACCGGCGCAACGACTACCAACCGGGCGCGGCTAGCGCGCTCATCTTAGAGAGGGGCTAATAGAGTATGGGCGCGATTGTAAAACTGATCCTCTTCCTGGTCGGCTTGATAGGGCTATTGTTGACCGCGCTGGTCGCGGCGATGTGGGCCGGCGTCGACGTGCACGGATTGATGGGACATCTCGGCGAGGGACCCGCCAAGTTCGCAAACTGCGCGGTCGACTGCTTCGCATCGTGGCTTAAAGCGCTTGGCGGCATGATGGGTTCGGGCGACGCCGACCATCCGAGCATGCTGCAGATGTGGGGCCCGGTCGCGATCGCCGGCATCATCTCCTTGCTGCTCCTCATGTTCTCGATGCGCCGCGGCTGATCCCCGCGCGTCAGCATCACCGTTGCGATTACGGGAAGGCTCCGCCCTTTTGGCGGCGGAGCCTTTCTTGCGTGCGTTCAGCCGCCAATCGCCGGCCGTGCAATCATCAGCCAGATGATCGCCAGCACCGCTGCGAACGCCGGAAATCCGCAAGCGAACCAGAGCCGGTAGAGTCGGAAGTAATCGTGCGGCAGGGGTGCATTCTCAATCGCAGCTTTGCGCGCGAGATCGCGCATGCGACGCTGCATCCATAGCACCGGAAGCCAGAAGACGCCGACAAGCGCGTAAAGCGCCAGCGAGAGTTCGATCCAGCCCTCGGTGAGTTTCCACCCAAGGGCGCGCGCGAGAAGGGCGCCGGTGATCGGCTGCAGAACGACGGCGCTGGCGGTGAAAATCCAATCGGCGACGACCACAACGGACGCGGTATGGGCGATCAACGCCGCATCGCGCGTCCGATGCGCCATCACCATGAAGAAGGCGATGCCGGCGCCGGTTCCGAGCAGCACGGCCGCGCCGATGATGTGGAGCCAGCGCAGGAAATCGGCCGCGATCATCAGCGCGCCTCGAGGAGGGCGGCGACTGCGCCCGACAAAGCGAGGCACGGGATGATTTTGACGAGCGGTCCCAACGGATCAAGCCAAAGCGACGGTTCGATCACGCTCGCCGCAATGAGATAGAAGGCGGCGGCGAGGAATGAGGCGACGGCGCCGGCGCGCGCCAGCGGCCGGATTAGGACCATCGCCCCGATCAGGAAATCGAGCGCACCGCCGGCGCGCGCGAGCGCTCTCGCAACGCCGTCGCCCGTTATGGCGGAAAGATGCGCGGCGGCGGCGCCCTCCGAAGCAACGCCGATGACGCCGGAGACGATCCAGAACAAGCCGAGCGCAACGATCAGGATCGGCGCGAGCAATTCGATGCGCGCGAACAGACGCTCCTGAGCTGTCGCCGGCATGGCCGCGAGCGCTTCGTCAAGACTCTTGAGCCGCTCGCCGGTCGCGCGCCGCCATGACGCCGGATCGCCCTCGACGCCTTCTTTCAAAACGCTCAGCGCCGTATGCCGCAAAGGCGAGCGCCATCCGAAGAGCCCGGCGCCGTCCGCGATCGCGCCGACAAGCATAGCCGTCCAGCGCGGCAGACGAAGCCTCGCAACGGGCGCTGAAAATCCGAGCCAATAGCGAAACGCCCCTATAACGTCCTCAAGACGATGCGCCTCCTCCTCGACAAGCTCGTAATCGGCGCGACGCGGGAGACGCCCGTCGACCGCCATCAGGACGGCGCGCGCGACATCGCTCGCGGCGACGCATTGGATTTTCGCGTCGCCAAGTAGGACGGGCGCGATCAGCGGCGCTCCGGCGAGCATGCGGATGAGCGTCGTTCCGCCCTGGGCGTTGCGGCTGATGACGAGGCCGGGCTTCAAGATCACCCATTCGAGCGCGCCGGCGCGGAGCGCCGCATCGCCCGCCGCCTTCGTCCGCATGAACGCTGGCGACGCCCCGGCGCGCGCC